>ERZ795046.3240-NODE-3240-length-13061-cov-7.609872_pt1 | contig 13061 bp, 13 predicted proteins | sample MGYA00375130_ERZ795046 | MGnify/ENA primary metagenome ERZ795046 (study PRJEB30175, sample SAMN05720202) | activated sludge metagenome | isolation source: anaerobic digester from wastewater treatment plant | place: Japan | collected 2015-05-15 ...
GAAGGCTTGTAAACCATGCGCTGTGAATCATAAATGTTGTATTTGTTGTTGGACCTTTTTTAGAAATTATACCAAAATGAACTATTGTATTATCCCTTAAAAGAACAAAGATGTCTCCTTCTTTAACATTTGTAAAGCTTTCTGCTCCTCTAAAATCACCTTTTGAAATTTTTGGAGCATTCTTATAATCATACTCCAAACCTGCTAAATAAGAACTCTTCTCAACCAATCCTGAGCAGTCTACACCTGTCCATTTAGTTGGATTTTCTGGGCCTTTTTTAAAGTCGTATATAGATTCACAAGCATCAAGATTCGTTGGATGCTTGGTTTTGTCGTTATAATACTCTCTCCAGTTTTGGACATCACCATTTGCTTTAATTTTACTTGCAATATTTTCTGGAAAATCTTTGCCTCCCCATGAATACGGAGCGCCGAAATTAACCGTTGAATTTACCTCATAAAGATTTTCAGAATATTTCTTAATATTACCTTTAATTGGAGATATATAATTCTCAATGTAGGGACGCCTTTGCCATTGTATTGAAAATTCCTGGTAAGTCCTCGCAAATGAGACAAGTGCTCTGTAAGGATCATTATAGGATAGCTTTAAATTTTCGGTTTTGTTGAAACTTATGATTGAGAAGTAAATATAGCCACTTTTGTTGCTTGATATAATAAATATATTATTTCTTTCCTCTTTTACTTCATTTAATTGGCCATCTGATTCATGCTTTGCAATAATTTTTATATTGTTTGAACAATTATTAAATTTTATCAGCAATGGATTATCAAAAAATAACCATACTTTATACATGTAAGTTTCTTTCTCTGTATTTATGCACTTTAAAGTTAGGTTGCCTGGATATATACGTGTAGCATTTGAGTTTGAAAAACTTTTGCTTTCAGGAAAAATAAATAAAAGAAATAAAGTTAGCATCAATACTAACGATTTAATCTTTTTTAACTTCATTATAGTTTTAACGGGCATAAAGGGTCTTCACTTAAGAAATCATTACTAAAAGCATAAGCTCTTGCCCTACAGCCACCACACACATCTTTATAATTACAGTCACCGCATTTGCCTTTTAAGTTTGATCTATCTCTTAATGAAAGAAAGACTTCACTTTTAGTCCAGATATCATAAGGATTTTGTTCTAAAACATTTCCGGCTTTTATTGGTAGAAATGCACAGGGCCATACATCACCATTTGGTTTTATGTAAAACATTCCTTTTCCAGCAATACAGCCAGGAAAGTATTTTTTCATACTCCTTGAGTAATTTCCATTTTTTGAAAAAACATAAGCCCAATATTCAGGAAGTCCTATTGGAGAAATCACAGGCTTTAAATTCTTCTGCATTGAATAAGTCTTTTCAATAACATTATACAATTCATCTTTATTTAGAGCTACTTCGTAAAGGTCTTTACCTCTTCCAGTTGGTATAAATTGATATAAGAGGATAACATGAGCGTTAAGGCTATCGCTCAGTTTCAGCAATTCGTCAATTTCAGAATAGTTTGATTTTGAAAGAGTAACATTAGCTTGAATATATAAACCTTCTTCTTTCAATATTTTTATTCCATCTAATACTTTATCAAATGAACCCTCCACGCCTCTCAATAAATCATGTTTAGCTGGATCTACTGAATCAATACTTAGAGCCATGCCAGTAATACCAGCTTTCTTAAGTTCTTTTGCGATATCCTTAGATAGCAAAGTTCCGTTTGAGGCAATAGTTGGATAAAACCCCAAATCTTTTGCATATCTAACAAGTGTAAAGAAATCTTTCCGTAAAAATGGCTCTCCTCCTGTTAAAACAAGCATTCTAAAGTCATCTATTTTTGATAAGCCTTTTATGACTTTTTTTGCTTCATCAGTGGTCATCTCTTCGTAAAGTTTTTCACCACCATTTGCATGACAACCATTACATTTTAAATTGCAATTAGTAGTTATTTCAAATACTGGATGCGATGGATAACCAAAACAACCCATACCTTTAGCACCAGCTGCTGTTTTAAATAATTTTGGTGACTGCACAGCCCACCAATGCAACTTTCGCCAGGAAGTGATCTCGGCAAATGAAAAAATCATTTCTATCTGATTCGCGGGTAGCGAAAATGGAATGTAAAATGGTTTAACTATTTTTTTCATAATTTTTCCTTATTAAGTCAAAAGATATGCAAATATTATTGAGATGGAAGCAAAAATCATCATTAAAAGAGTGTAGAGCGATAAAGCTTCGAGTTCTTCTTTCTTCTTATATTTACCATTTAAAACCATTTTTACAGATAAGTATGTTAAAACTATTGACGGTAAAGAAAATAGATAAAGCAGTTTTGGTGCATCAATTAGCACAGGAGAAAGCATAAGAGAAGCATCAGCTAAGACTAAACATACAATATAGGCATAATTCATTCTTTCAATTCCAAATATAACAGGTAGCGTTCTCTTTCCACCATCTCTATCTGATTCAATATCAGGGTATGCATTTATAAAAGCAAGACAGAATACTGTTAATGCAGGAGGAAAAGAAAGAACAAGTGGAGTTAAATCCACTCTGCCCGTATTAATGTAATAACCCACTGCTATAGCAAGGTAACCGCAACCAAATGCAGTTAAAACTTCACCCCATCCCTTATAACTGAATTTAAATGGAGGATCCCCATAAGCATATCCAATGAAAAGACCGATTATACCAAATAAAACAATATAAGGAAAATCTTTATAGTAGTATTTGAAATATAAAGGTGTAATTAAAGTTAAAAAAAGTATGCCGCAAATGATTCCTGCAATTAAAGCAATATTTTTCTCAAGATGTCCTTCAACAAGAACTCTACTTCCACCTGAATATTTAGTGTTAGTGATGTTTGCTTTATCTATATTATAATCTATATATTCGTCAGTTAAAAAGCCCATAAGCATAATAAGTATTATGCTTATTAAACAAATAAGAAACAAATTAAGGTTAAACGAACCACTTGCTCGCCAGCCAACTATAGCTCCAGCCATAAAGGGCAGGATTCCTGGCAAAACAAACTGAATCCGAGTGAGTTTAATAAAAGCAAAAACTCTATTCATCAACTTCCCCCATTTCTTTGGACAGAAATTAGTATAAATTAAAGTGATAAATTTTCAAGTTTAAGTTTTACCTCCTTGTTGGTAATATACCTCATAAGGTGTCTTGTACCCAAGAGCTTGATGAGGTCTTTCTGTGTTGTAGAAGTTAAAGTAATCATCTAAGCTATTTTGTGCTTCCCATGGATTGGAGTAATCTTTAAGGTAAACCTCTTCATATTTAACTGTTCTCCATAGTCTTTCAATAAATATGTTATCATATGCTCTACCTCTACCATCCATACTTATTCTGATATTATTCTGGTTTAGTAAACTTATGAATTCATAACTTGTGAATTGTGTTCCCTGGTCTGTATTAAAGATTTCTGGACGAGCAATTGAAAGAGCTTTTTGTAGAGCTCTTAAACAAAAGTCGTTATCCAGTGTAATAGATGTGGACCAAGAGAGAACAAATCTACTAAACCAATCCATAATAGCTATTAAGTAAATGAATCCTCTTCTCATCCTTATATATGTAATATCGCTTGCCCATACTTGATTAGGTTTATTTATTATTAAATATTTAAGGAGGTAAGGATAGATTCTATTCTGAGGGTTAATTCTGCTTAAATTTCTCTTTGGGTAGATTGCTTTTATTCCCATCAGTTTCATAAGCCCTTCTATTCTCTTGTGGTTAACATTATGACCTTGTGCTTTTAACCAAATAGTCATACGAGGAGCTCCATAGAATGGAGTTTTAGTATACTGCTCATCTATTAGATTCATTAATAACTGGTTGTATGGAGATATCGGAATCTGTTCATAATAGAATGTTGACCTATTTAAACCAATAAGCTCGCATTGCCTGTATATTGGAATAGAAGATGAAAGGTTCATATCTATTAGTTTCCTCTTCTCGCTAACTGGAGCGTCAAAGAGTTTTTTTTAAGCCAGTCCAATTCTACTTTAAGTTGTCCAATTTGTCTGTAGAGTTCAGCTTCAAGTTCAGAAGAGCCATTATTGCCATTCTTTTCAGTATGGTTAGAAAGAATCTCTGGTAGTTTCTCTATTGCCTTCTTCTTCCAGTTTATTATTTGATTAGGATGAACTCCATATTCACTTGCGATTTCGCTAATAGTTTTTCGCCCCCTAATTACTTCTAAAACTACTCTTGCTTTAAAGTTCCCGTCATATATTTTTCTATTATTTTTCATCTTTTTCCTTTCTCTTCATTTTTTCGTTAATTTCAATCTTAAAATCACTTTAATACTTTGTCCAGTTTTTGGGGGGAACTTCATCAACTTTTAAACTTCGATACCTAATTTATGCTTTTACTGATACATTTATATCTGATAAAGCAATATATGGATAAACTGTTCCAAAAACAACTTCTCGCTCGCTGCTAATATCTAAAAGAGAGTTTCTTAAAGATTCAAAAACATTAACTGAAATCATAGTATTTTTAACTCTTCCAACTATTTCGCCATTTTCTATTTTAAAACCCATAGAAACATTTCCGCTTACTTCACCAGAATAAAGGTTACCAGCAAATGTACCCATCAAATTCTCTACATAGATGCCTTCCTTTACATCTTTAATAATATCATTTATGCTTTTTTCTCCATTGTTAATAACCCAATTTGTTGGAGAAGGAGACACCTGTGGTTGAAGTTGGCTTGCTCTTTTTGCTTTAAATCCGTTACCAGTTGGCTTAAGATTTAGTTTAGCGGCGCTCTTTAAGTCGAGATAAAAGTTATTAAGTACTCCATTTTCAACCAGTTTAATCGATTCAGAAGGTGTTCCTTCGTCATCAAATGGAACAGTATTAATTCCATCTTTTAGCAAACCATCATCAATAAGAGTAAATCTTTCATCAAAAAGTTTTTGTTTAAGCTTATCCCTAAAAGGTGAAATGCCCTTCTCGACTGTTCTTCCATTTAGAGATTGTATAAATGGAAGCATTAAGTCAGGAACAGCATATGGGCTAAAAATAATAGTATATTTCCCCGGGCTAACTTTAACATTTTTAGATGAGTATTTAAGAAGCATTAAAACATGCTCATTAATCCTATCAAAATCAATATCACCTGTACAATTAGCCATTCCTGCAAATACCTGAGTAAAGTTTCCCTCCTCTGAATAAGTCCCACCAACTACGTAATAATATTCAGTTTTATTGTAATCCCCATTAAAACCAAGAGTAGTTGAAAGTTTAGTATTAGAAACATTTTTACCGATTTGAGCAAAACAATAAATTTGAGGAAATGAAGACTTAATTTTACTTATTGCTTCCTTACATATAATTAGTTCTCTTTCAAAAGTAAATCTTGGATCATCAGGGAAAAAGATATTAGGAGTATTATACGAATATGCACCTGCAAAATTAAAATTACAGTCTTCAAGAAATTGACTTACTTTTTTGGAGGTGTTTTCAAGAAACTCAATATCATTTTTCTTTGTTGTTGCTGAAAAACCAAGTTTTCCGTTATTTATGAGTCTCATACAATAAGATTCATAAGCAACTACATCTATACTTTTTATTTTGTCATATTCAAAATTTACTTCTTCGGATGAACTTTTTAATTCATATAGTTCGCTATCCATAACCTAACTCCTTTTCGAAGAATAATTTTTATAGCTTTACACCTGATTCCTCTAATTTTAAGAGTCTATCCCATTCCTCGTCAATCATTTTTTGCATCTCAGTTATCACATACTTGTTCTCAGGTTTAAAAAGATGTTTAAATCTTGTTTGTCCCTTAAGAAATTCTTCAATAGGCTTTCTTTCGCGAGGTTTAAAATTTATATGAACTTTACCATCCTCTATTTCATAAAGAGGCCAAAAATTAGTTTCAACAGCAAGACGGGAGTATTTCATCGTAAGAGACGGGTCAAAAGACCAATTTGTTGTGCATGGTTGTAATACTGCAAGAAATGAGGGACCATTAGCATTAAAGCCTTTTTCTGCTTTTTTGTAAAGGTCCAATGTTTGATGAACTGCAGCTTGTGCAGCGTAAGGAATTCTATGTGCTGCTGCAATTTCTACAATATTTTTTCTCCACTGAGTTTTTCCAATACTTTTACTACCTGCTGGAACAGTTGTAGTTGATGCTCCATAAGGTGTGGCACTGCTTCTTTGATTACCAGTATTCATATAGCCTTCATTATCGTAGACAAGATACATAAACTTATGTCCCCTCTCCAATGCACCAGATAAAGCTTGGAACCCTATATCATAAGTTCCACCATCACCCCCTATTGCAAGAATATTTACTTCTTTATCAATTTTACCTTTTTTCCTTAAGGCTTTATAGGTAGTTTCAATTCCAGCAGCTACTGCAGCAGAGTTCTCAAATGTAAGGTGCATCCATGGAGTATTCCATGATGTAAAAGGATAAGTTGTTGTAACTACTTCGAGGCATCCAGTGTTATTTGCAATTATTACTGGCTTATCAGATGCTGAAAGAATTGTTCTAATGACTGGAGCAATTCCACAACCAGCACACATTCTATGTCCTGAGACAAGAAGATTTGGCTTAGAAACAATATCATTTAATGTTGGCATTTACTACCCCCTTAAACCTAAATATCTTTGTAAATTTGAATCTATTTTGCCTTCCAAAAGTTCATTGAAGGCAGTTCTTATTTCGCTCTTAAATATATCTCTTCCGCCGAGTCCATAAACATAACTCTGTATCATCGGTTTCTTTTGAAGGTCATAGAGCGCATTTCTTATTTCCGAATAAAGAGGAGCATAAGCTCCATAAGCGATAGACCGATCAAATACTCCTACAGATGATGCATTTTTTAAGGCTTCTCTCATTTCAGCATAAGGGAAGGGTCTAAAAAGAATCGGTTTTATCATTCCAACTTTTTTCCCTTCATCTCTCATCTCGTCAACAACATCTTTAACTGTGCCTGCTGTGGAATTGATAGCAATTATTATTGATTCAGCATCAGAAGTTTTATATTCTTCAAAATATGGATAACTTCTATTTGTAATTTTAGAAAGCTCTTTTCCTATCTCTGAATAAACTGATTTAGCTGCATAAATTGCATCTTCTTGCTGTTTTTTAATTTCAAAGTAATAATCAGGCAAAGCAAGAGGGCCAACAGTATAAGGATGGTCTACATCTAAAAGATATCTTTTAGGTTTTCTTTCTCCGACAAACTTCTTAACTACTGCATCATCATAAATACGAACAGGCTCTACTGCGTGACTTGTTATAAAACCATCTTGGTTAACCATTACAGGTAAAAGCACTCTTTCATCTTCAGCGAGACGTAATGCTAATAATATATGCTCATAAACTTCCTGGGCATTTTCACAGAATATTTGTACCCAGCCAATTGTTAAAGTTCCCATAACATCTGAGTGATCACAATGAATATTAATTGGAGCGGATAATGCTCTATTTACAAGAGGCATTACAATCGGTAACCGCAAACCAGGAGTAGCAGCAACAATTTCCCACATAAGTGCTAACCCTTGCGAAGAAGTTGCACACATAGCCCTTGCACCTGCAGCAGAAGCTCCCACTGCAGCAGACATTGCAGAATGCTCGGATTCAACTGGAATTGTTTCACTATCTACCAAACCATTTGCAACAAATTCGGCAAAATGCTCGACTATGGGAGTTTGAGGAGTAATTGGGTAAGCAATAACAACATCTGGATTTATTTGTCGCATTGCTTCAGCAGCAGCTTGCGCTCCAGTTAATGGTTGTAAATTACTCATTTTATATTTCCTCCCTTTCCATTTTTATTGCCCCTGTAGGACATTCCACTTCACATATTCCGCAACCTTTGCAATAATCAAGGTTGGTTTCGCTTCTTATTAAGCCTTTATATACCTTATCACCCTTTCCTTTAACTCCTTCTTTACTATCAGTTACAGGTATTGCCATATCTGGACAGAAAACAGCACATATCATGCAGTGAGTACACATTAAAGGATCAAAAACAGGTTTTGAGACTCTCCATCCGCCTGTTTTGTATTCGAGAGATGAACTCGGTGGAAGAATTGTTCCTATTTCGAGTTCTTTATAACCTTTCTTTTCGCTCATTTTATCACCTCATTATAAGCTCTTTCTAATCCTTCTAAATTCTTCAAAACTTTCTCTTCGCCAAGTTTTGCCATGAAATAATCTTTAATTACACTTTTAACAGACTCAATTTTAACAATATTTGAAACTCCTATTAGAGCTCCGAGCATTGGGATATTAGGTGCATCAATTCCGATTGTATCAAGGGCAATACCTGTTGAATCAATTGTAAAAATTTTACCTTCAAAACCTGTTAATCTTTGAACTTCCTGAACTGAATTTTTTGTATTAAAGATAAGTATACCATCATCATGTAGTCCACTTACAACTGAAACAGATTTTGCAATTCCAACATCAAAGACTAATACTGCATCAGGATAAAGTATTGGTTCATGAGTACGCAAAGTGATATTTGATATCCTTGTATATGAAACAGTGGGAGCACCTCGCCTTTCAGAACCATATTCCGGGAAAGCTTGAACCCATTTACCTTCTTTAAATGCAGCTTCTGCAAGAATTTGAGAGCCTGTCTTTGCTCCTTGTCCAGCTCTTGCATGCATTCTTACTTCATAAACATCTTTCATAATTTAAATCCTCCTTTACTTTCCACCAATTACAACATTTTCAATTTTTATATGTGGAGAGCCGTGAGAAACAGGAAGTGGCATCTGTCCACCTTTTCCACAACCTCCACCAGAATCAACGATTGAAAAATCGTTTCCAATCATTGATATATTCGACAGAGTATCAAATACATTACCAGATAAATTTACATTCTTTACAAGTTCAGCAAGTTTCCCATCTCTAATCATATAACCTTCTCCAGCACCAAATGTAAACATTTCACCGTTAGTTTGGCCACCATAAGCCTTTTTTGCATAAACACCCAATTTAATACCAGAAATAAGTTCCTCAAAACTACTTTCACCATTCTCAATACAAGTTGTTCTCATTCTACATATTGGAGGAAATTTATAATTTACTGCTCTTGCATTACCTGTTGGTTTTTCATCCATTCTATAAGCACTTTCTCTGGAATGAAGTCTACCCGTGAGAAGTCCATTTTTAATAAGATAAGTCTTTTCAGTGTTGGTTCCTTCATCGTCATATTTTAAGTATCCTCTTTTACCTTCAATTAGACCAGAATCAAAAACATTTAAAATGTCTCTACCGAACCTTCTTCCAAGAATCATAACCTTTTTTAAGTTTTCATCTTCATAAATGCTATCTGCTTCAGATAAATGACCAAATGCTTCATGAATAAAAACTCCAGCTAAAATAGGGTCAACAATAACAGTGTAACTTCCTCCAGTTACAGTTTTGGCATTTAGTAGAGAAATTACAGTTTTGCATATATTTTCGACTTCTGCCTCTTTATTTAATACACAACCAAAATCGTTAGAAGAACCAAAACCAAGATGTGATGTTTCGGTTTCAGAACCTCTGACTGCAATAGCTGAAATATTTCCACCTATATCAACCTTCTCTTGCTCAATATATGATCCATCTGAATTTAAGAAATATAGTTTTGTATAATTATCAGAATATCTAATACTTGAGCTTGTTATTTCGTTTGAACTTGAAAGAATAATTTTATTATATTTCTCAAGGATTTCTTTTTTTTCTTCTAATGAGTGATTTCTCGGATCATTAATTAGATTAGCTTTTACAACATCATTTACCTGAATAATAGGAGCAAGAGAAGTTTTCTCTTTTCTCTCGTTTGCAACAAGACTTGCTATATGCACTGCTGTTTGGGCTGCAGATTTAAGATTATCTATATTATTAAAAGAAACAAAACCCCAACCACCATTAACAAGGGCTCTAACACATCCACCGTAATTATGGTTTTCGCTTAAAACATCAAGGTATTTACCTTGATATACAATATCTGTGCTAAAAGTATCCTCAATTCTCACTTCAATGTATTGAGCATTTAAATCTTTTATTGCTTCCTCCATTAAAGCTTTCATTTTATACACCTTCTTTCAAAATTGATTAATTGCATTTTTATATCAGTTGAGCCAGAATAATCGCCGATTTTACCATCACTTTTTATAACCCTGTGACAGGGAATAAATATTGGAAGATTGTTTTTAGACATTACATTGCCAACGAAGCGAGCACCATTTTTTATACCTGACAATTTTGATAGATCTTTATAAGAAATAGTACTTCCAAATCGAACATTATCAAGAAGAGTATGGACTACTTTAAAAGATAAGGAATCTCTTCTAAAAATAGGCTTAAGTGGTGTCTTAAAAACCTTTAAACTACTTTTAAAATAACTTATAAGTTCATCAATAGCATTTTCTATAATTTTGTTTTTCTTGTCTATTATTTCATACTGTGAAGAAGAAAATAATTTTTCTATTTGCTTATTAATTTTTCTTAAACTTTTTGCAAATTCTACAAACAAAAGATAATTATTGTCAGCATAAAGGTCTATGTCTCCAATAAATGTTGAAACACTACTCTTGTATATCTTCAATTTCGCTCATGCCTTTTTCTGTAATTCTTACCATTGCTCCTCTGCCATAATCACTGCTCATTACGTTAATAAGCCCCATATCTTTTAAAAACCTCAATGTTACCTTAAAAGTATCATCATCTATGTTAAAATAATCTGTTAGTTCACTGCCTCGAACATTTTTTAAGGGACTTTCTTTGTACACATTTCTTAAATATTTTAAGATATCAAGCTGCAATTTTTTGCTTGCTATCATTTCTTTCCTGTATAATATCAAATTATGCTAATTCAACTTTGTTTGCCTTTAAACACTTTGTGCAGACTCTAATGGTCTTTACAGAATTATTAACTTTCACTTGGACTTTTTGTAAATTTGGAAGAGTTCTTCTCTTTGTTCTAACGTGTGAATGGCTAACATTGCAACCAACCAATGGCCCCTTTCCACAAATTTCGCATTTTTTTGACATATTATAATTACCTCTTTTTAACTAAATTTAATCTTTTAGAGAAAATTATAGATTTGCATTAGAGTTGTGTCAAACTAATAATTTACAAATAAAAAGAAAAATATTTAATTAAGTTGACCAAATTCCAATTTTAATGCTCTTAAATATTATGGAGAGTTTTTTTCGCAATGGTATTCTTATCTTATAAGTCCGGCTTTAATATTATTTCCCGCCCCTAATCTTCCTCTACTCTTAAAAATTGTTTACAATTTGTATATTTTTCCTCAGAAAATAATAACTCCAAAATATAAAATTATATCTAATAAAGAGGTAGAATTTATATTGTTTAATTATATAAGAGGCACACAAAGGGATTATAGACAATATTTTCATGCCTTATTGTGGCAGAAATGCCATTAAATCTTAAAGTGAATACTTTCTTTTTGCTCTTAAAAATTTCATCATTAGCATATTTTTAAAAAATAGAAAAATTTTTTCTTAAGAAAATACAATTTAAGTTAGAATTATGAAAACTTGATAAATATTTTTATTGAATTAAACTTTAAATTAGTTTTAAAGGTTTAGATTCTTGATGTCCTTTGCAAAAAGGAGAAATAATATTGATAAAAAAGATTAATTTTAAATCAGTTTGTAGTAAGAAAAAACCAAACAAAAAAGTTTTTCTATTGCAGAATAAAAATTAATTAATTGATATAAATATTTAAACAATTCTATTTTTTAAAAGGAGGGGGTTAATGCTAAAAAAGTTAATAACCACTTCTATCATTTTTTTTATTTGTTTAACTTTCCTTAATCCAATAATTGTGAAAGCTGATGATTGGAATTTACAGCTTACTGACCCAAAAGATTCTCCCATCAAACCCGATATTAAAGCAATCTATATGAAGGAGGATAATAACTATCTCTATGTTAAATTTGAAGGACACAATAATTGGAGTTTTACAACGAAAGAAAGCTTAGCTCTTTATGTTAATACTAAAGGAGATAATAATTGGGCAAATGCAAGATATTTTCTTATGATTATGGGAATTGAGGGTTCATATTTAGGAATGTGGTTCGATATGGAAACTGACGATATGTGGCCATGCAGTATTGATTTTGCTAAAAATAGTAATATAGGAACTGCTAATATCCCAAAAAATTATGCAAACAACAAATTTAAGAGTTTTTCATTCCTTGCAATTATTGGTTCTTTAGATTATGAGGATTTTTTCGTAGATCTCGCTCCTGATAGCGGTTTAATGAAAAAATACGAAAGAGGTCCTTCAAATGCTCCCCCTAAACTTGAGGTTTCACCAGAATCGATAGACCTTGACGCAGTTAAAGTCGGTGAAAAACTTTCTTCAGAATTTGAAGTGTCAAACAACGGTGGAGGAACATTAAATGTTAATATAAGCACATCTATTGATGCAATAATAGTTAATCCACAACAATTTAACCTATCTGAATATGAATCAAAAATAGTCAATATAGAAATAGAAACAAGAAATTTATCACCAGGTGAATATACTGAAAATCTAACTATAAATTCAAATGGAGGAGATAAAGTTATAAATATTTCATTTGAAGTTTTAAAAGAGCCAAAGCTATATTTTGAACCAGATAAAATTGATTTTGGTGAGATTTTAAAAGGTGAGAAAAAATCAGACAACATAAAAATTGGAAATGTAAATAAAGGTCCAATAAAAGTTAAGATTTCATCTGATGAAGATTGGTTAGTTGTGAGCAAAAAGAGTTTTGAAAGTGAAGAAGAAGAAATAAAAATTACCGTTATTACAAGTAAAATTGAACCAGGCGAACATAATGGTGAAATAAGAATATCTTCAGATGGAGGAAATGGGAAAATTCAGGTTTCATTTACTGTTGTAGATGCTCTCTCTATTAGCGAAACCAATATCGACTTTGGTAAAGTATTTTCAAACAAATTAGAAGTTCAACCAAAAACAATTAACTTAAAAAACAATTCAAAAGAACAATCAATTTCAGTTAAAATTAAAACTGATTCTAATTGGATAAAATTAAACA
>ERZ795046.3241-NODE-3241-length-13060-cov-4.591003_pt1 | contig 13060 bp, 10 predicted proteins | sample MGYA00375130_ERZ795046 | MGnify/ENA primary metagenome ERZ795046 (study PRJEB30175, sample SAMN05720202) | activated sludge metagenome | isolation source: anaerobic digester from wastewater treatment plant | place: Japan | collected 2015-05-15 ...
TCCTTCTGACTCCTTAACCTCTGTCCCTTCTGGTTTTCGCTTATCTACTCTTAAGAATTTTACTTTGTAATCCAGTTTTACCTGGCGTTACTCAGTAAGTTCTTACTGGTAGCTTAAGCTACTTACCTTCGGTCCTTTGGCCCCGTTAGTCTTAAAACTCCTCGGAAACCTACGGCATTTATACCATAACTTATTCAGGGATATCTGTCAATACCCCGACATCCTCCATTAATTAAAGTTCCTAATATAACAAGATTGTACAACCTGGAGTTAACTCCAGGTCAATAGCTTTTTTATCGGGTTATGAAGTCTGAGAGAGGACCATCGAATTTTTACGCTTACATAAGATCATCACCATGCTTCTTTTCAAATTACATTTATCATAAGGAGAATCTCCGGGAAGAGGAAAAATCCTGTTATATAAAAAGGCTACGCTATAGTTTATTCAGCTCTACCGCCAAATTGCACTTATTCAGGTTTTCAGCAAGTTTATCTTTAAGCTGCCAGAGAACATTCATAAAGAGACTTTCTAAGATACAGAGCTCACTGATCCTTTTTGAGATTACCTCCCCATTAAAGTTATCCACAAATGACGCCGTTAATAGGGTTATATCAGAGTTTTTGGAGAGGGGAGAAATAGGATAATTGGTGATGGCTATAACCTTTGCTCCAACAGATTTTGCATATTTTACCACATCAATAATAGTTTTAGTTCTACCTGAGTGGGAAATAGCTATGACCACATCTTGTGGGGAAAGAAGGGATGTATAGATGAGTTGAAGATCAAAGTCCGAAGATACAAAGGCGTTTAACCCTATCCTTGTGAATTTCTGACAGCCTGCCAGAGCTACGGGGAAGGCATCACCCACGCCACAGAAGACAATCTTATTTGCTCTGCATATACATTCTACTGCTTTTTTGTAATTTTCCTTATTAAGAATATTCAATGTATCTCTCAAAGCCTGAATGGAAGATTCAAAGATTTTCTTAGTTATACTTTCTATGGTATCCTGTTCAGTGAGACCTTCGTAGAGTTGAACAGGATTGTCCTTAGCTTTGTTAATCAGATTCTCTTTGAGCTCAGGATAGCCCTTGAATCCCAGTTTTTTAGCCAATCTGACTAGAGTTGCCTCACTGCATCCCGCTCTCTCAGCCGCCTCTACAATGGTTGATGAACTGAAGAAATCCGGGTCGTTAATCAATAAATCTGCTGCCTTCTTCTCTGCCGTCTTCAGGGTATCATAGATAGCTTGAAGTTTTATCAGACAGCTATGGGGGATTTTTTCAATGGCTTCTTCGGTAATATTTATGGGCATACCGGTTCACCTCCTTTCAAATCATATGATTTAATGGCTTCAGTATTTCGTATATTGACTTATATATTTTATATCTATCTTCGTATCTACCCTGTAATTTATCATCAGGGAGATATTCTTTATCTATCCTGACAGAAGCATCAACCCCCTGCTCTACAGTAGAAAATTCCCCTGTCCCCTTTCCTGCCAGTATGGCTGCACCTAAACATGCAGCCTCTCTCACCTTTAATGTGTGAATGGGAAATCCTAATATATTGGCTTTTATCTTGAGCCAGAGAGGAGATTTTGCTCCACCTCCTACAGTTCTTATTTCTCTTATCTTTATACCTGCCTCTTTCATTCTTTCAATATTAATTCTCAATTCATAAGTTAATGAGTCCATAATAGCTTTCGCTATGTCGTTACGGGTGGTGGACATATTGAGCCCCAATATTGCCCCTTTTGATTCCAAATCGCACCAGGGAGTACCACTCCCATTAAAATGAGGAAGGACAAAAACAGAGGAAGGCTCTTCTCTAAGCTTTCTGGTTATTATATTATAGGGGTCTTCTCCCTGCAATTTTGCCTCTACCACCTCAGCATAGGCAAAATTGTCTCTATACCATTTAAGTAATATTCCACCTATGTGAAGCAGGGCAAATGTAAAGTATGCATCGTCTACTCCATGCAGATAACACGGGTAGAAACTTTCAAACATTATAGAATTGAGGAGAGGTCCTTTCAGTGTGGTGGATAAAACCTCAGCTGTTCCGTGGGAATCCAATCCCATACCTTCTTCTATACAACCTGACCCTATCGCAGCACAGACCTGGTCATGTCCACCTGTTGCTATTGCAGTTTCCTTTGAAATCCCCAATTCTCTATAAAGATCAGGGTGAATTTTTCCCAACATCCTTCCTGAGGGAACAGGTCTAGACAATAGATCTATATCCACATCTACCTTTTCCAGGATTTCCCTGGACCATTCTCTTTTCTGAATGTCAAAAGCCATAGTTCTTGATGCCATGGTAGAATCAATTACCGGATCTGCTGGATCTGCTCCAAGCTTTGTGAGAATAAAATCTCCATAAGTCATAAACTTATAGGTTTTACTGTAAATGTCTTTTTCATTCTTTTTGACCCATAAGATTTTTGTCAGAGAGTTTATGGGGTGTGGTTTCATCCCTGTCATTTCAAAGAGCTTTCTATCTCCAAAAAGATCAGCACATTCTCTTGCCTCTTCTAAACTTCTGTAATCCATTCCCAGAATGGCAGGACGGAGGGGAGTAATATTCTTATCGACAGGGATTATAGCATCTCCCTGGACAGATACACCTATGGCTTTAATTTCCTCTATTCCTGCCTCATAGATTGCCATCTTCAACACCTTTTTAACTGTTTCCCATACAGAACTGGCATCCTGTTCTGCCCATTGAGCACCCGGATACAGTATCTCGTATTCCTGAAATCCATATCCCTTTATATTACCTTCGGAGTCAAAGATTACCGCTTTACATCCAGTAGTTCCCACATCTAATCCTAGTAGAAAAGACATCTTTCCCCTCCTTGCATAAAACTATTGATGATGGTACACATCCCATCCCAGATAAGTCTTTACAGACTCTTCTATTATATCTGCACAATGAGAACGAACCATTGCTACATGGTGTTCAAATCCATTCTTACATAGATATTTCAGGAGTTCTCGAAGATTTGAAATCTTACAGGTTGCAATGCCTCCAGCCATTTCGAATGGGTCATCAGTAAATTCACCCTCGCCCATATATGTCCTTATCCTTCCATTTTTGTCATCAGTTGAGATTCTGAAGAATGTCATAGGACCAGATGCCACCTTTCCCTTTATTGCTCCAAAACACCTTTCTTCCCCAAGAGAGGCTCCCAGGACATCCAGATTAGAGATCTCTACAGGGTTCTGTATAAAACTCTTTGGATAATTGCCACAATGGGTACAGACACATTTCTCTCTGTCATCTCCATAATTATTATTCCAGTCTAGAAGGGCTGAAGGATTTCCTGTAGCCAGAGTTAAGGCATACATAGAGACGGCTCCCCCTACATCTGTCTCACAGGCGAAAGGGATAAGTTTCTCACTCAGCATACTCATAGGAAGACAGGCTGCACATCCATAATTCATCTGGATAGATGTCCAGCATTGAATACCGGCAGCATGAATGTTATTCTCTCTTATCCAGTCTTCAATAGCTATTATGAGTTTTGCCTGCTTTAGGACTTTTTCCTCTGAGATATATTCTGGAATTGTGCCATAATCAAGAATCTCTTCCGCCTTCTGTTTTACCTCTGTCATCTTATCATCAAGTCTTGATGCATTGAATATTATTTCGGAAAGATCTACAGTGACCACCGTAATCTCTGCGTCTTGAAGGAGTTTTTCACTGATTCTTATAGTTTGAAAAGGGGCAGGACGTGCTCCGATAGCCCCAATTCGAGCATTCCTTAATCCCGTTACTACCCTGCATACACCGGCAAAAAATTCTAAATCTCTTTCAAACAGTTCGTTCTGAATGGGATAGGTGTGGTATATAGTATCAGTAAAGGAGATATCATACTGATAGAGGTTATTACAAACTGACAATTTCCCACAAAAGGCATCTCTGCGATGGGCTACATCAACCTTATCAATATCATCATCAGAGGCATGGATTAATACAGGAACATTCAGGTTGGAAAGTTTTAATGCGTTAACGATACCCACTTCACTACCAAAATTTGGCAGTGTAACAATAATCCCCTTTATCTCTTCCCAGTGTTCCCTGAAGAGTTTTGCACATTTCTGAGCATCTTCAAAAGTCTCTATCACACCTGTGGGAGTGGCATCCTCAGGAAGAATCACATAATTATATCCCGTTCTCTCTAGCTGAGAGATCAGTTGTCTTCTCCCCTCTCTGGCAAGCTCCGAAGAGAAAAATCCCCGGGTACCAACGATTAAACCAAAAGAAATATTATTATGGAGCATTTCTCTCGCCTCCTTAAAGATTATTTTTCTCCTATAAAAATCACATCGCTATTAAATTCGCTCATCTTGATAATTGAGTGGTCTATAAATATATTTATCTCTGGCTTGAATACCTTTCTCGTCTGTAATTCTATAGCCCTCCACTCATAGGTAGATATATCTGATTTTAACCCGATATCAACATTAAATGGGGAATAGATGATTATTTTCTCATCACTCTTTGAGACTCTTATCTCAGGGGTTTCATTTAACAGGATATCATTGGCAGGTTCTATATCGAAGAGGTCATACTGCTCAAACAACCATCTTGCGAAAGCGGTATCCCAGGCTCCAGGAAATCTTAAAGCGGTCTGCCACTCATAGGGCATACTTGAGAATGCCCCACTTTTAAATTTCTTTCCCTTTTTATGCCAGGACCAGACTCCATGGGCACCATAGCTCACCCCTGCCTTTGCTCCTGAAAGAAGGCTCTGCCAGACCGCCTTTCTTACATCAAAGGCGCTATATCTTCCATATCTGTTTCCATACCCATGACCTTCATAGCAGGGTTCTCCATTAATAATAGGTCTTTTTACTCTCTTTTTATAGAATTCCTGAGCCAGTTTATAGGAAAGATTCTGATTTTCTATGGAATGACCGGATTGAAACATATAAAAATCAAGAGAGGGGGAGTCTACAAATACTTCAGGCAGTTCCCACAGACCTCCTCCCAGATGCATGGTGGTCAGGCAGTCAGGTGCTATCTCTTTCAAGGTATCTAAGGCAAGTTTGTAATAAGCGATAGCATCATCAGTCTCAAAATTGGTATCTCCACTGGCTATGAAGATTGGGTCAAACCTTTTAAACCTTTCTGCCACATAACTGACATATCCTTTTACTGATTCAAATGGGATAATCCCTTCAGGGTTGATCTTTGAACCCCACGTTCCCTTCACATAGTTACACCACAGGACCACCAGGGCTGGGGTAAAACCCTTCTCATAAGCCATCTCCACCATTTTTTCAGCTCTTTCGAAGTATTTCTCATCAGGTCTGGTAAAATTCATTCTACCATCAGCTGTTAATTCAAAAGGACTTATCTGAATATCTGACCCACTTCTATCCCATTGTGGTAATATATTTATCTGAAGGGTATTGAAACCCTGCTGTCTCCTATAATTGAGATACTCTTCCCACTCTTTAAAATCTGCATTGGTAAATGCACTCCATACAGTATCTGCAAGGTAAAAGAATCTTTTGTTATCCCTTAAAAAATAGTCCTTTGTGGGAGATATTTTTATACCCATATTGACCTCCTATCTATCTAAAATTGAAAGCTCTTCCACCAATCTGGAGGAAAAATATTTAAACCTCTCGATGATTAAATTATAGAGGGGGAATTCGGTTGCATTATCAATATCCCCCTGAGAATTATGATAATTGATCATTCTTCTTGTCCCATCTTCCCAGGTTATTGTGTATTTATACATCAGATCTTCCTTTGCCAATGAGTTATCAAGGATATTATTAAACATGAAGTTTTCCACACACCACTTTGCAGAATTAGGGGCAATTTCACCTAAAAGGTCTGTTGGTATACATACAAATGAGATATGAGGAGCATCCATAACCCTTGCTACTGTGGAATAATATTCTCTCCATGTGATCCATTCGTCTCCTGTGACATTATACGACTTATTAAATGCCCTGGTATTCCCTGCCGCATTAGCAAAAGCTACCGCCACATCATCCCTGTGACTGGAAGTCCAGAAAGATGTTCCATCACCCAAAACTATTACCGGTTTTCCATCACGTATCCTTTTTAGAAGAGCGGTCCCTGGACCTAATAAACTTATCGGTGTAGAAGTATCATTATAAGTTGCAGCAGGTCTTAAGATGGTAAGATGAAATTTTCCGCTTTCAGCTGCCTCTTCCAGTATATTCTCACATATAGCCTTATTAAATGCATATGGGAAAGAGATACTGGGCTTTCTTTCAAAATCTTCCTTAATAGGATATTTTGGGGCAGGTTTAGAATATACATCTACAGTACTGCAGAAGATTAACTGGTCTATCTTCCCTCCAAAAACTTTAACCAGACTTTCTGCATCAGGAGGAGTATAACAGATCATATCTATCACACAATCAAATCTTCCTATCTTGTCCATAAGTTCTCTCATCTGTCTTTCAAAGATATCGTATCTTGTCCTATCCCCAACAATATTTATTGCCCCTTCTATTTTTTTATTACCCCTGTTGTATAAAAATACCTCCTCTCCTCTTTTTATAAGGATATCTGTGATGCCTGTACTGATATTACCTGTTCCACCAATGATTAAAATTTTCATAATTTATATATCTCCTTGATAAGATATTCTATCTGATTCACTCTTTATTCACCTTTTAGAGCTCCCAAAGTAATCCCTCTTATAAAGAATCTTTGAGCAAACATAAATAGAAACAATTCAGGAATCAATGATAAAACGGCTACAGCCATTCTTACCGATTGGTACGGTGTTATAATACCAGTATATTGGGCTGCCTCCTGTATAATATTATGCTCAAAAATCATCCTGTAGAGAAGATATGGGAGAGGATATAGATTTTGTTTATCGATAAAAAGAAGAGCCTGATACATATCATTCCAATATGTGATAGCGCTGAATAAGGCTATTGTAGCCATTGTTGGTATTGATAAAGGTAAGGCAATTTTAAAAAACCTCTGGAATTCTCCTGCCCCATCCAATTCTGCCGCCTCAAAAAGGGACTGGGGTAATCTTCTGAAATTACTTCTCAAGATCATAATTGAAAAAGGATTGATCAGATATGGAAAAATCAATATCCAGATTGTATTTTTTAAATGAAGATATTGAGTTACTAGTATATAATATGGTACCACCCCACTACTAAAAAGCATCGGGATTAAAACATAAAATCCTAAGCCTTTAGCAAGTTTAAACTTTCTATGTGCCATAGTGTAGGCAAGCATGGACATAAAGAAGACTCCCAGAACTGTACCGATAGAGGTGACTATTATTGAGATTAAGTATGCATCTACTATCAAATCTGGATTAACAAAGAGATATTCATATGCTTCTAGAGAAAAAGCCTTAAACCATAACTGATATCCATAATCTGCAATAGCCTTATCCTGTGTAAATGATGCCACAAAGATTGTCCATAGAGGTATAACACTTATAAGACATATAGGTATAAATACTATTATGATAATTATCTTCATAAGTCTATTATTTTTAGCCATATTCTTTTTATCCTCCAGTACAGCTAAAAAAGAGCGCTTTCACTGTCGAATCTTCTGATGATCCAGTTACTGATTAATAACACAATAAAACCACATACTCCCTGAAATAATCCAGCAGCAGCTGCCATATTAAAATCTCCTAAAACCGTAAGGGTTCGTACCACATAAGTATCTATAATATCTGTAGTGGATAATATCTGACCAGTATTCCTTACCACATTGACAAAAAAGTCGAAGTTACCATAGAAGACACGACCCAGGGCAAGGAGTACATTTATATAGATTAATGGTTTTATAAATGGTAGTGTGACATATCTCATCTCATGCCATTTATTGCCACCGTCAACACGTATCGCTTCGTAATATTCCTGGTCTATAGTAATCATACCCGCTAAATATATAATAGTAAAGTATCCCAGACCTTTCCATAAACTTATAAAATTAAGAATTGCGGGCCAATATTTAGGTTCACTATACCAGGCTATTTTTTCAATACCAAAATGAAAGAGAATATTATTGATTAAACCTGTATCAGTTTCTAAGAATGCGTAGGTAAAATATCCTACAATTACCCAGGAAATGACATGCGGGAAGAAAAGGATTGACTGGTAGACTTTTGCTATGCGGTATTCATAGATCTCATTGAGTAAAAGGGCTGTAAAGACTGCACATATTTGAACTGTAACCATAAAGAGGAGATTGAGTCCTACTGTATTACGAATAAGTCTCCATGCGACTCCAGATTCGAAGAAAAATTTAAAATTTTCAAGACCAACCCATCTACTTCCAAAGACCCCATTTGAAAAGTCATAGTCCTTAAAAGCTAAAATTATACCAGGCATAGGCAAATAAGAGAAGATTGCAATGATAAGGATACCTGGAAGAGCCATTATATATAGAGGGAGATTATGTTCCTTCCTTTTAGTCCCTTTCATTATAAAAACCTCCTATCTTTCAAAAAGTTGAGATACAGTGGAGAGAATAAACTCCACCGTATCTCAATGCTACATATCCTGCATGTTATTCTTTTATATTCTGAAGAGCCCACTTGTTAATCTGTCTTTGAAACTCTACCACAATCCTGTTAATTCCTGCCTCTCTAAGCTTATTCCTGAATACGGTAAGTCCTCTATTTGGATCATCAGGGTCAACCAGACCTTTTTCAAGTGGTTCACCGTATTCTTGAGCTACCGATGAAACTGCCGCTATCTGAGATTTGACAGGGGTTGGATCAGGGGTGAAACCTAATATCGTGGAGTATATAGCATTCTTCATAGCCTTAGCAACTCTCTCTGCAGTATGTAAATCACCTTCAGACATAAAGTACTGGAGATTTTTATCCCCAAATTGCCAGTAAGTATTGGGGTTATACTGGGCAGTACGTCCAGTAACTCCTGGAGGTAAACTGATGAGTTTCCTGCCTTTATCAACCCATACCCAGTGTTTGCCTTCTATCCCAAAGTTAAGGAGATTATGCAATGCCTCATTGGTATGCATCTGTTCAATAAATTTTAAAGCCAAATCAGGATGCTTTGATACTCTGCACACTGCATTTCCACTTCCTGTATAAGTACCTGTAGTTATAATTGGGTTCTTCCCCTTTATTTTTGCCTGGAGGATAGTTCGTCCACCCCACTCATTATTTGCCATTGCTGTTGTATCTCCCTCTCCCACAAAGGGTACGGCAAATGTAGCAAATTTACCGTTAGCACGCATAGTCATCATCTCTGCCTCAGTTGGAGGGGTTTTGGAGAAATAACCCTTCAGATACCATTTACGTGCTAACCTTACCGCATGTTCATACTCCTTAGTGAAAGGAGCTGCAATAACCTTGCGTTTAGGGTCAGTGGCTTTAACAACAATCAGAGACTGTCCATAAGGTGCTTTAACAGAACCCACAGAGTCGTATCCATAATAATTTGGGAACCATAATCTTCCCCAGTAATCCTGTGTGGAAAGTATAGGTATCACATCCTTTTCGTTTTTGAGGATAGCATCAAAGAATGGTTCCCATGCTTCCCAGGAATCGGCATTTTCCCAATCAAACTTATATTTATCTACAAGGTCCTTTCGAGCCCAAAAACCTGGATAGCTTACCCCTGGGTTATTGTTTGGTACCATATATATCTTCCCCTGTATCCTTACACCGTTCCATACTTTCTTATCATATTTATTCCAGAGTTTTGGTGTAACCTTTGGCAATAATTCATCCAGTGCTAAAAGTCCTTTGGTCTGGTATTCGGTAATGTAAGGGCAAAAACTCGAAGCAGAAACTATATCTGCATCTTCACCAGAGGCTAAGATAAGAGGGATCTTTGTTGTAACCTCATGGAATGATAATGGATGTAATTCCACCTTTGCCCCTATTGTTTTTACCAGAATCTCATTAACAGCATCCTGTACTTCTTTAAGAGCCTCAGGGGTTGCTATATCGCACACATAATAATACTTAAGTACAGGGACCTCCTGTGCAAATGACATGGTTATACTTGATACAAATGACATTGACATGGCTACACTTAATACAAGAAATAACCTTGAAACTAACACCACAAATGTTCTCATTGAAAAATTAGCTTTCATCACTTAACCTCCTTTTAAAAATTTTTACAGGTCTTGAAAACTCAAAAGTCAAAATCTTTATCCTTCTTTCACCTCCTTACCCTAAAATTCTGTCCTGGATCTTTCTCAATTGATACAAGATACTGTCCCCCTCTAAATCCACCATATCATAGGTAATTACCTCATCTCTTTTCACATCACACCTTAATCTTGCCCCCTTAGCAAGACCAACAGGTAGCATCCCTTCCTTTCTGGCAACACTGTGGAGTTCAATGCATGCTCTATAGCAATACTCGCCTATACCATCTAAAATTTCTCCTGCCTTAAGGTCTTTTTTCGCAACAGTGATGCATTCGGAGATCAGGGTAGGAGAATTTCCACTTGATTCACCATACAGTACAATTTGAGCTGCGGTGAGGGGGGTTTCTATACTGCATAAATGATACGGTCTGAATAATAAATAATTGGGACCATATCCCATATCTCGCTGTATCAATGAACTTTTCAGTCTCGGGTGATCGGTAGTAACAATTACAAAGACTCCCGGGTTGATATTGCCTATGGCATAGTCCACAACCCCCTCTTTATCGAGAATCCCTCCCTGATCCTTCCTGCAGAATACTCTCAATAAATCCTCCACATTACAACCTGGACCATGCATCCCTCTTATATCCGGTACCAGCCCTGTAGCATTGGAAACTGCAGCCATCTCTACCATAGTCTTGGAGCCATCTACAAACTCTGTAAGCATCTTTGCACTCATATCTCTTTTTCTTGCCTGCTCCTCTAATTTATTCGGAGTTGCATAGATATCTAACGGATTATTCTTCCCTTTCCCCGCTGCAACAATTCCAAATCCCAGGGCTTTTGCAAATCTGTAGAGCTCAAGAATGGCAGCTGGTTCATCTCCTGCCGCCCAGGAATAAATTAACCCTGCATTCTCTGCCATCTGTTTTAAGATAGGTCCTGCAGTAATATCACACTCTATATTCATCATCACTATGTGCTTTTTATGATTTATACAATCTAAGGAGATTAGAGCTCCCATTTCCGGTGAACCGGTGGCATCTATTACAACCTGCACAGGAGTGGCTCTGGTTGCTACCTGATAATTTATGGATACCACCTTTTTCCCCTCCAGTATAACTCTACCAGCTTCATTGGGGTCATTGCACTCCACCATATCTTCTGATGTTCCTGCTATCTTATAAGCATTCATGGCTATCTCGGATTTGAGATCTATTACAGCTGAGACTTCCAGACCGGGCATATTTTCCACTTGAGAAACAATGTCTGTTCCCATCTGCCCTGCTCCAATGAGTCCAATCTTTATTGGGGTTTTATTCTTCTCTAACTCTTCAAGTTTTCTATTTATTTCATACATCTTCATTCCCTCTCTTCTCAGAATTTTTCACATCCATGGTTTTACTATCACCTTCAACGCCTTTCCCTGTTCAGCATAGGAGAAACCCTCGTTGATTTCCTCCAGAGAAATCACTTTTGATATAAATCTTTTAGCCTCTATTTTCCCTTCGGATATAAGTTTTAACGCCATTTCGTGGGCTACTGGAGGGTAAGAAAAGGAACCCGCTATACTCAATTCGTTATAATGTATGAGATTACTATTTAAAGTAGTCATAGGGTTTAGTTTTGATACACCACCAAAGATGATAATCTTCCCTCTTTTTCTCACCATCTCTACCCCCTGTTCCTGAGTTTCAGCCACAGGATTTGCAATGATAGCGACATCTGCCCCTAAGTCGCTGGTGATTTTTAAAACTTCCTGCACAGGATTTTGAGATGCTGCATCTATTAGATAGTCAGGCTGAAAGGTCCTGGCTATTTCAAGACGGGTTAAACCTATCATAATTATTGTTGATGCTCCCCGTGCACGGGCAACTTCCAGATGTAAACATCCAATTGGACCATCACCGATTATAACTACAGTATCTCCTAGGCTGATATCACTGTTTCCCTGTGATGCAATAACCGAAGATGCAGGTTCTGAAAGGGTAGCCTCTTCATAGGATATATTTTCGGGAATTGGATGAATGATTCCATGGTCCAAAATTTCCTTTGAAAGATATATATATTGAGCAAAACCGCCAGCCCAATGGGTACCTATCATTCTATGATTTATGCATAAGTTTACCCAGCCTCTTTTACAGTAGTAACACTCACCACAACTAACATCCGGTGCAATGGCAACCCTATCCCCCTCTTTAAATCTTTTTACTTTTTTACCAGATTCTATTACCCTCCCTGCTATCTCGTGTCCCATAATTTGATTTTGTATATTATCCCTAAGACCCGTATGATAGTTCCTTAAATCTGAGCCACATATTCCACAGGCTTCAACCTTAACAAGGATTCCATCGTCTTCACATCCTGGGACTTCCACTTCTCTTAAGACAATATTTTCTATTCCCTCAAAAACAGCTGCCTTCATCTCCATTTTTATTCTCTTCCCTTCAATAGTCTCTCACCCACCGCTCCACCAGGGTGTATGATGGCAAATTGCTCTTTTGTGTAATGCGTATATCTCATGAGTATCACCGCAATGGCATCAAAGACTGAAATTACTGTTAGAGTACTGCAGGTGGCTAACATATTAAAATCATCAGCTTCCCTCTTTACTTTTATCTTTAAAAGTAAAGAGCTATTCTGAGCTAGAGTAGAATCTTCATTTTCTGTAACACCAATCAGTTGGGCACCCTTTCTCTTTATGGTAGGGATAACATTTAGAATCTCCTGAGTATTCCCACCTTTGGATATCGCTATTGCCACATCTTCTTTTTGGAGAGCACCCAGACCTCCATGGATTCCATCAGCAGGGGATAAAAAGAAAGAAGGAATCTCCACACAGCAAAGGGTATGGGAGATCTTCTTCGCTGCTGCAGCTGAGGTTCCCAATCCCATAGTGATGACTCTTCCTTTATGATTTTTACAGTTCAGGATCATATCTAC
>ERZ795046.3246-NODE-3246-length-13038-cov-56.900639_pt1 | contig 13038 bp, 12 predicted proteins | sample MGYA00375130_ERZ795046 | MGnify/ENA primary metagenome ERZ795046 (study PRJEB30175, sample SAMN05720202) | activated sludge metagenome | isolation source: anaerobic digester from wastewater treatment plant | place: Japan | collected 2015-05-15 ...
CCGCCCACAATAACAATACATAAAATAGGAATAACTTGCATCAGAGTGAAAGATGAGGGATCGATAAAAGTAATATAATGAGCATAAAGTGAACCAGCTATACCGGCAAAAAAAGCCGACACTGCTAAAGTAATAGATTTCAGCTTAAATGTATTTTTGCCTAATGTTCTTGTAGCTAATTCATTATCTCGAGTGGCTTCTAATGTTTTTCCGAAAGGCGAATCTGTTATTTTTTTTATAACTAAAAAGGTGATAAGCGCAATAATGATTGTAAAAGCAAGAAAAGAAGTATTATCAGAAAGCATTAAACCAAAGAAATTGGGTTTGGGAATGCCTGGTATGCCCAAAGGTCCCCTTGTTAAACTAGTCCAATTAAGCGCTACAGCATACACCACAAAAGAAAAACCCATCGTAGCTAATGCTAAATAATCACCCTTTAATTTATTTGTCGGAATAGATAACAAAAGGCCAAAAATCATTGAAATAATTCCAGCAGCTAAAAACGCCACAATAAATGGATATCCGTGTAAAACCAGTAGCGCTGAAGTATAAGCGCCAATGGCATAAAAAGCAATGTGACCTAAATTTAAAAGCCCCGTATAACCAACAGTTAATTGCAAAGGCAATGCCAAAACTAAATTAATACCAATTAAAATTAAAAGGTGGACAAGATAAGCTGAAAACATAAAAGTCAATAAAACGGCTAGATCGATTAATAATTGAAAACTTCACTAAATTAATAAATATTAGTTTAATAATAGCATAAATTTGCTAATAATACAACGAGGAGGCGCGGCGAATTCTCGCCGCGCCTCCTAATTAATTTCCGTTCTCTGCCATTACTCTAAAACTATCACTTCTTTGCCATTTTCTACATGTTTGAGAACTGCCGGCGGAATAGCATTGCCATATTCATCAAATCTAACCTTTCCTAAAATGGTATCATATGTTGACGAAGACATTGCTTGCTTCATACATTCAACATCATCCCCACATTGTTTCACTGTTTGAGCAATAATCTGAGCTACTCCATATTCCAATGCTGAATTCGGATAAACTCTCTGTTCGCCAAATTGACGATGATATTCGTCTACATAGGCTTTTACTTGAGGATCATTTAAATCAAATTTAAAGTCGGTTACATACATTCCTTCAACTAAATTGATTAAATCTGTTGAAAGTGGCGGGTATAAAGCATTTAGATCACTAAAAACGATTCCTTGAAATCCAAACTCTCTCACTGTTTTAACAGCCGTCACGATGCCTGCGCCAGCACCTGAAATAACTATTGCCTCAGGTTTTTGAGCAATAATTTTTGTCATTTGGGGCTTAATATCTGAAGCGGTAGGTTCGTATGGTTCTTCTGCTACTACTTCAATTCCCCGTTTAATAAATTCATTTTTAAATGCCTTATATTCAGAAAGACCAAACCCATCATTTTGATAAAGAATGGCTATTGAATGGATATTCAAATTCTCATCAGCATATTTAGCTATTAATTTTGCCTCTTCATTAGCATCGATAAAAAAGCGAAATGTATTTTCATTCGCCTTAGCTATATCTGGATTGGCACCAGTAGAAAAAAGGATAATGTTTCTTTCTTGCGCCAATGGAGCTAGGGCAAAAGAAACGCCGGACAAAGGACTAACAATAACTTTAATGTTCTTTTCTGTTGCTAATAATTGATTCGCAACGCTTAATGCAACCTTCTCATCTCCTTGATCATCTTCTGAAATCATATCAATATTAAATCCTTGATCTTTCATCTTCTGCACTCCCAAAATCAAACCCTGCTGATGAAGCAATCCTACCGCTGTGGCAAAATGCCCTGTTAATGGTCCAATATAAGCTATCTTTACAGGAGAAGTTTCCTCTTTTGTTACTGTTTCTGATTTTTTACTAACTGCATACCAAACAAGACCAATAACAATGATAGCGGCGATAACCCAGAGAATTGTTTTCGTTGTTTTAGACATAGTTTTTAGATATTTTCCCATTAATTCATTTGTTTATTGAGAGTTTAAGCTAATGAATTAATGAATTTTATTTTTAACTTTTGGATTATTAGCGACTTTTTATGTTTTTATGATCATTATATGAAATATCTTATATTTTATTTATTTTAAGCGGATAAACAATGCGGTTATTCTCAATAAATACTTCTCCTACAAGAGTATTAAATTTCCTACTTTTTAGACAATGTAATAAATCGCCACTATTAATGGGAAGTGGGCATTGTACTAATAATTCAATGCTATTGTATGCAACTAAAGAATCAAACGACGGATCTCTCCCGTATTCGGCTATATATTTTTCTTTAAATTGTTTTAGTGTATCTCTTGAATCATAATCTAAATCAAATGAAACGTACACAATGTTTGAATAAAACTCTCCTGCTGTTTGTTTAACTTCTGCAAAAGCCACCTCTGGCACTGAATAGATGGTTATCGTCTTGCCCATTAAAAGCCTTACTTGCTGAATTAAGTAACCCAAATCAGCACCCGTATTTGCCAAAAAAACTGCTTCTGGATTTCTGACTTTAACTTTCGCTATCACAGTACGATAATCCTTTTCATCAGGATTAAAGGGTTCAGCTATAATTTCACCGCTATATGTTGCATCAAACGAAGATAATAATGAATTCCCCCAGTCATCATTGCGATAAATAAAGCCAATTTTATTAATTCCCATATTTTGCAATTCAACAGACAAAGCTTTCATTTGATCATCTGACGATGGCATGTTCGCAATCATGTAATTATTTGGTATGTCTGGATTTGCGCCAACGGCAAAAGTGACTATTTTATTTTCATTGATAATAGGTTGTATGGCCAAAGAAAGACTGCTTCCAATTGTAAAAATAGCAGTCGGTTTTTCAATAAGTATTTTATTCACGGCCGAAACCGCAGCAGCAGAGTCAGTCATGCTATCTTCTACTATCAAACTCAGTTTATATTTATGATCGGGATTGGTGTTATAATTTTTAATAAAGAGGTTAAAAGAATTTAATTCATCGTGTCCATATTCTGAAAAGTCACCCGTTAATGGTAACACTGCTCCAATCTTAATCGTCTCTTCTTCCTTTGTTACTGTTTCTGGTTTTTTACTAACTGCATACCAAACAAGACCAATAACAATGATGGCTAGAATAATCCATAAAATTGTTTTCGTTGTTTTAGACATAGTTTTTAGATATTTTCCCATTAATTCATTTGTTTATTGAGAGTTTAAGCTAATGAATTAATGAATTTTATTTTTAACTTTTGGATTATTAGCGACTTTTTAATTTTTATCTTCGTATAATTCAATTTTTCCATTCTTAACAATTCCCAATTTCATTTCTTCAAAATGAGCTACGCCGTCATTCGTTATTGTAATCTTACCGCTTAATCCTATACCGCTCGCTCCTCTCAATTGATTAATCACATCTGCCTGATTTTTGGCTTTCTTAAACGCTTCTGTCAAAAAACAAAGGGAGTCATAAGCAACTACCGTTTCAGGCGCTGTCACCACTTCTCCTTTTGATTTCAAATCATTAATAAGCGCCATCTGATCAACACTTTGGGAAACAGTCGTATTGAAAAGAACGAATAAGCTGCCTTCAAAAACAGACATTTTTGATTGATCCATTTCCGCAATTACTGATGGAGCTGAATTAAACAATAAAGTAGTATCTAAACCTAACTCCTTAATTTGTTTTACAATAGAAACCACTTCCGCTGGAGTGCTAAAAATAGCAATTATTTTAGGATTATACCCTTTTAATTTAATTAATTGCGTTTTTATATCCACTTGTCCTGGCGAAAATACTTCTATATGAAAATTTTGATCGGTGTAATTTTGTTTTTTAAGTTCTGATACCAAAAAATCAGAAGCATTCTGATGTGCTTGAATATTACTATGTAAAATGCCTATTTTATCAATATCATTCTTTAAAATATAGTCTGCCATTAAAGATACCTCCGTCTCATAAGTTGGAAAGAATACCACTGAATAATTATAATTTTTAGCAAGTTGACTATCCATCAAATATGACAGCTGAACTATTTTATTTTCTTGAGCAATAGGGGCTGTAGCATAAGCAAATTGGCTACCATACACAGCTAAAGCATTGACTTTATCAATATTAATCAATTTTTGTACAGCAGTTACTGCTACTTGAGCATTGCTTTGGCTATCCTCAAAAATAATCTCTACCCGCCAACCAGAATTAGTATTATTAATTTTTTCTTGAGCGGCCATTAAACCACTTTTAGTAGCTTCTCCTAAAGAAGCGAGATTGCCACTAAGCGGTAACACTGCTCCAATCTTAATCGTCTCTTCTTCCTTTGTCACTGTTTCTGATTTTTTACTAACTGCATACCAGACAAGACCAATAACAATGATAGCGACGATAATCCAGAGAATTGTTTTCGTTGTTTTAGACATAGTTTTTAGATATTTTCCCATTAATTCATTTGTTTATTGAGAGTTTAAGCTAATGAATTAATGAATTTTATTTTTAACTTTTGGATTATTAACGAATTTTTATGTTGTTATGATCATTATATGAAATATCTTATATTTTATTATTAAACAAGTTTTTGAAAATAGCAACTTTCTGACTATTTCTTTTTGCGACCCAAAATTCCTTGCGGTCGGAAAAGTAAAAAGATAAATAGGATAATAAAAGCAATGGCATCTTTATATCCAGAAGGTAAAAACCAAATTCCAAAATTTTCTACAATGCCTATTAAAAATGCGCCAAGAATAGAACCCGGAACAGAACCAATGCCGCCAACAATAGCGCCGGTAAATCCTTTAATAATCAAATTTGTACCCATCGTTGGTTCTAAATTTTGCTCTAACCCCACCAAAATACCAGCTATTCCAGCAATAAGAGAACCAATAATAAAACTCCACTTGTAAATATGTTCAGCAGAAATACCAATAATTTCAGCCAGATTCTTATTGTCTGCCACAGCACGCATTGCTTTACCAATTTTAGTTTTTTTCATAAATAGCCAGAGAATAACTAAAAGAACTAAAGAAACAACAATAATAACGATTTGAAGGGGGGTAATAATAGCGCCACCAAATTCTTCGCCTTTAGTAATCTTAATAAAGCCGATTGTTTTTACATCAGCGCCAAAAATCATTAAGATTAAAGATTCAAATAAGATTAAAAGACAAAAAGAAGCAATTAATAAAATAGTATTGCTTGCGTTTCTTTTGCGTAAAATTTTGATTAATAAATTAACCAACCAGCCAAGAACAGCAGAAGAAATAAGAGTAAGAATGACCGAAATCCAAAAATTTATACCTAGAATAACATAGAAAGTATAAAGAAGATATGCCCCCGCAGCAATAATAGCGCCATGACCAAAATGAGTAAAATTACAAACCGAATAAATCAGAGAAAATCCCGAAGCAACCAACGCATAAATAGCTCCGGCAATCAACCCATTAATTAATAACTGAGCGAACATAATTTATGGTAACGAATCGAAATAAGATCGACAACCAATTAAATCACTCGCAGATATTAATTTTATTTTACTCGATAATTAAACTTGCGCAACTTATCTTTATATTATGGTCTTCAAAAAATTTTTAAGAAATTTTATCAAAAACACATCTCTATTTCAGCTCATGAGTTAGCTCATGAGCTAGCTCATGAATTAATTCATGAGCTACGATATTACGATTTTTCGCCGACCATCATTTTTCATTTTGTCTTTTTATTTTGAGGTTTGTCTACCTAAAATAGACGGACATTTTAAGATTTAAGTTCTTCTGGTGCCGGAAAGAGACTCGGCTACAAGTCGCTCGAGCTTCCGCTCTCGCGCTCGCAGCCCGCCGCTCGCTGGGCTCCTCGCCAACTCGCTCGTCGCCCATAGCTGCGCGCTTCTTTTCCCCACGCAAGCCAAACAGTTAGCTTGCTCCTCGTCTCAAACTCATTTTATTCGTTTGTGCCCGGGGAGAGACTCGAACTCTCATGACCGGTAAAGGTCATTGGATTTTGAGTCCAACGCGTCTGCCGATTCCGCCACCCGGGCAAGAATCAATATAAAATCCAAAGCACAAAATTCAAAATCCAAAATTGTCAAAAGTAGTCTCGCCCCGCTCTTTATTTATTAAAGGACGGGGTTCCACCAGCTGGATAGTAATTAACTTAAAACTCAAAGTGCAAAACGCAAAACTATAACTCAAAACTAATTAACTTATTATTCCGACTGATCTTCATTTTGATTTTTCATTCTGATTTTTGAGATTTGATTTTTGAATTGTTTATTACTTATCATTTTACGCTTTATGTTTTTAAATTGCTTCGGAGGCCACGGTGGGAATTGCACCCACGTATATCGGTTTTGCAGACCGATGCCTTACTACTTGGCTACGTGGCCATATTTATTTTTCAATATTTCTCTCTGTTGATGATTTTTCAAAAATCTTTCATGTCTCATCGCTTCGCTTCGTGAATTAAATTCTTTGTATTCCAGTAGTTGCCATGGTCTATATCCTTTGGTTGATTTTACCCTACCAAAATTATGCATACGTAATCTTCTATAAATATTATCTGTACTACCGATATAAATATCATTATTTTTCGAACTTTTTAAAACATAAGTATAATATTTTTTGCAATTCTTTAATAACATTGAGGTTTTGTCTGGCTTCGCCAGATCTCGCGTAGCGAGACAGACTCTTGCCTTACCACTTGGCTACCAGGCCAAATTTCCTTCCTATCCCTCTTATATAAATAACCGAATATCTTTTAAAAATCAAGGGCGAAGACATCAATTTAATTTTTTTTTCTTTTCGCCTGCCGAGCCTCTTTTTTAATCCGGTACAACAAAGCATCAATATGGGCCGCTTGAGCTTCAGATTCATCATAAACAATCTGAATTTTGGGCACGGGATGAATATTCAGTTTTTTATTAAGTAATTGCTGTAACGCAAAAATATTTTTCTGAAAATATTCCTTAACCTCATCTGTAACCGAGGGATAAACGCTAATAAAAACCTTGGCGTTAGCTAAGTCCTTAGAAACTTCCACCTTACTGACGCTCACAAAAATCCCCTCAGAAAAATTAGCTTCTTTTTGAATAATTTCGGAAAAGAGTTGTTGAATAAGAGTATTTAATTGGCTGATACGTTGCGACGCGGTCATTGATGATTAATTATCTTTTTAATTGTCGACAGTGTTTCTTGAAGCACCGTTTCGTTGATTGCTTCAATGTTTAATCGGAGAGTGCCGGGCTCAGTTTGCGAGGCTCGAAGATTAAATTTGAAATCTTTACTCCACACGGTTAAACCATCGCTTTTATTAATTTTGGCTTTAGCAAATATCTTCTCTATTTTTTGAAAAATTTTTCCAATTTGATTTGGATTTTTCACCTTAAAATTTATTTCGGGAAGAACTACTCCTTTCACAAACTGACGCGCTAATTCATCGATATTTTCTTTTTCCGAAGCTAAAAATTTAAGTAGCATTAAAAAAGAAAAAATACCAGAATCCGCAAAGAAAAAATCTTTCCAATAATAATGACCTGATTTTTCAATTCCCAACAGAGCTTTATTTTTTCTCATGGCTTGTTTGAAAAATCCGTGGCCGGCTGGCGAATAAATTATTCGAAAATGATAGTGACGCGCAAGATTAATGAGAAATCGACCACAGCGATAATCAACAATGGTTTTTTTGGGTGTTTTATTTTTCATTAATTCAACAAAAAAAGCGCCAATCACATCTCCTAAAATCTGCTCCCCTTTTTGATTAAATACATACATCCGATCCCCATCACTATCGAATTGAACAACAAAATCGCATTTTCGTTCTCTGATTAATCTCTTTGGAATGGGTCGATGAACAAATTGCAAATTGAGTTTTAATTCCTTTTTAACTATTTCTAAAATTAACTGGCTCGCCTTGGGACAGCAAACTAGAATGTTTTTTTGCTGAAGTGCTTTTTGCTTTTTTTCAATCTGAGTCTTTTGCAAAAGAAATTGACTATAATCGTTTAAAAAATTTTTTCTTGCTAATTTACCCTTTGTTAAACCAACAGTAGCTGGCCGGTTAAGAATATCGATGAATTGCAATAACCAATTTCCAGAAATAGCATTGAGTTCTTGCGTATAAATTTTTAAACCAGTGTAATTTTCGCTTAAATGGGAACCCGTAATAATAAATCCTAAATCGAAGTGATATTTTTTTATTAAAAAATAAAGCATGGGCGCAGTAATAACGCCAGCATCCACCACTTCAACATTATTTTGTAATAAACCCTGAATAAGATTTTTAATAAGAACGGCGCCGCTTGGCCGACTATCACGGCCGACCACAATTTTTAATCTGCGGTGAGGTAATTTTTTTTGCTTCTGTAAAATCAGCGGCAAATTATAACCTAATCGCCACAAAACATCGCCATTAATCTCTTTGGGATAACGACCGCGGATATCGTAGGTTAAAAAAATTTTTTGACTAATTGTTTCCACAATAAATATAGTTTATAATAAAATTGTCTAAAAAGCAAAAATATGCTTTCCATCGGCATTGTCGGATTACCCAATATTGGCAAATCAACGCTCTTTCAGGCGATCACCAAAAAGCAAGTGGCTATCGCTAATTTTCCTTTTACCACAATTGACCCCAATATTGGCCTCGCGCCGGTAACTGATGAACGATTAGAAAAGATTGCCGAAATCCAAAAATCAAAAAATGTTATTCCTGCTACCGTTAAATTTGTAGATATTGCTGGACTGGTAAAAGGCGCGGCCCAGGGCATGGGGTTGGGTAATCAATTTTTAAGTCACATTCGAGAAACAACAGCCATTGCTGAAGTAGTAAGACTGTTTTCAGCTCCCAACGTTCCTCACGTTGAAGAAAAAATTGATCCGCTGCGTGATCTAGAAATTATTTCAACGGAATTAGTTTTAGCCGATCTAGAAACCTTAGGCAAGGTATTTAAAAAAATTGAGAGTGATGTAAAGCGAAAAGAAAAAACTGCTCAGCAAAAATTTGAATTAATCCAAAAATTAGAAAAACATCTGCAAAATGGTCACTGGGTTTCAACATTTCCATTAAACGAAAATGAAAAAGAATTGATAAAAGAATTCAATTTCTTAACTCAAAAACCGCTTTTAATCGTATTAAATGTTGATGACTCAATTACACCAACAGAAATTGAAAAGATTAAAGATGAAGTCATCGAACACGTTGGCAGTCAAGTCAGCAAGAATGATATTTTCGCTATTAATTTAGCCAAAGAGCTAGATTTAGCCAGTCTTTCTAAGGAAGAGGCGGCTGAACTCAATATCACTCGTCTTCCTTTTTTGAATACCCTTGATGATCTGATAAAACGAGGCTATGAAGTTTTAGATCTAATTACCTTTTTTACCTCTAATGGGCCCGAAGAAACACGAGCCTGGCCATTAAAACGTGGCTCAACAGTGTGGGAGGCAGCTGGTTTAATTCATAAAGATTTTCAAGACAAATTCATAAAGGCGGAAATAGTTAATTGGCGTGATTTTATCGAATGCGGCTCGTGGGCTAAAGCTCGAGAAACGGGTAAATTAAAAGTGGAAGGACGAGATTATATTGTCAATGATGGAGATATCATCTATTACAAAATCTGATAAAAAACTAGATGAAAAACAAAATCAGAGTTAGAAGGGTGTTTGGCGAATTTTTGACTTTTTCTTTTATTTTTTTATACTAATTCTCATATGAATACAGCGCTAATTAATGAAGTAACCAAGGATCAATTAAAAAATGTTCCTTTAATAAAAGCGGGGATGCAGGTTCGCGTTTATGAAAAGGTTAAAGAAAAAGACCGAGAACGCATCCAGGTGTTTGAAGGTATTGTTATTGCCCAAAAACACGGCAAGGGCCCTCAGGCAACATTTACAGTCCGAAAAGTTGTAGATGGAATTGGCGTTGAAAAAACATGGCCCCTCCATTCTCCTTCTATTGAAAAGATAGAGATTGTTAGAGCGCCCAAAGTGAGACAATCTAAGCTCTACTTTATTCGTAAACTTTCTCCTACTAAAATTCGACGTAAGCTGTCTGTGTTTAAATCCGTTGTATCTGAAAAAACAAAACTAGAGGAGACAGAAGAGCAAAATAACGAAATCCAGAACGAAACAGAAGAAAGCAAAGAATAAATAAAAACTTTTCGTTCTTTGATTTTTGGTTTAATTTCTTCGTCGTGCCCAGGTGGTGGAATTGGTATACACACACGTTTGAGGGGCGTGGGCCTTTTGGCCGTGCGGGTTCGAGTCCCGCCCTGGGCACTGCTAAACGACATGTGATTTTGAATCAGGTCCGAATAACAAAAATCCCGGCCTAAGGGCCGGGATTTTTGCTATTCTCATTTTCTCAAATTATTTCTTCTTTTTGGTGATAATACCATCTATTAAGCCGTACTCTTTTGCATCTGATGCCGAAAGATAAAAGTCTCGGTCAGTATCTTTTTCTATTTTTTCCAAGGGCTGACCGGTATGTTTAGATAAAATTTCATTAACTTTATTCTTAATCTTTAGAATTTGTTTGGCTGTGATTTCAATTTCTATCGCCTGCCCTTCAGCTCCACCCATTACTTGATGAAGTAGAATTTCCGCATTCGGTAAAGCAAATCTTTTTCCTTTCGTTCCTGCAGCCAAAAGTATCGCTGCAGCCGAAGCTGCTTGCCCAATACAGATTGTTGAAACATCCGGTTTGACATATTGCATCGTATCATAGATGGCGAGAGCTGAAGTAACCACACCGCCCGGACTATTGATATAAAGCTGAATATCTTTTTTGGCGTCTTCATGCTCAAGAAAAAGTAATTGAGCAATGATGCTATTAGCTACCGCATCATTAATCGGTCCGCCTAAAAAAACAATTCTTTCCTTCAGCAAACGTGAATAAATATCATAAGCGCGTTCACCAAATTGCGACTTCTCAATAACTGTCGGGATTAAAAAAGGATATCCCTCTTCGTCCATTTTAAATTTTGATTGTATCTTTTTTAAAGCCATAATTATTTTTGATTTTGATTTTCTAAAAACTGAAAGACCTTTTCGTTGGTTAATTTTTCCCTAGTATACTCCATCAGGGCCTCTTTGTCAATTTGACTAACATCAACACCTTCCATTGCTTCTCGATTAATAATTTCAGTCATCACCCTTTCAACTTCTTCAGGTGTTGGCGAGCAATTTTCTAACTTAGCAATGGTTCTCAAAATAATAAAACCTTTAAGAGTTTTCTCTGCCTCTTGGCGCAAATCTTTCTTTAAATCTTCTATGGTTTTGTTGGTTTTCTTTAAATAATCATCGAAGCTCATTCCTTGTTCTTCTACAAGATGTTTCAAAGAATGAAGTTGATTTTCCGTTTCTCCTTCGACTAAAATTTCTGGCAGTTCAATTTTAGTTCGATTAATCAATTTTTCTAAGACAGCCATTCGAAGACGCTCTTTTTCTTTTGTTTCCTTTTCTTCTAAGATGCCCTCTTCGATGGATTTTTTTAAATCATCGAGATCGCTAAAATTACCTAAACTTTTAGCCCACTCGTCTGTTAACTCCGGCTCCTGTCTTTCATAAATACCATTCAATTTAATATGGAAAGACAATTCTTTATTACGCAAATTTTCATTATGATAATCTGCCGGCACAACAACTTTCACCTCTTTCTCCTCTCCCACCTTCATCCCTTCTAATTGTGTTTCTAAATCTCCGGGATATCTGCCTTCACCAAGAATAAAACGATCAACTTTAGGAAAATCAGAAATTTCCTTTTCTCCTTCCGAGCATTTTATTTCTACTTCAACAACATCTTTTAATTGAGCTGGCCGATCAACAGGTACAATTTTAGCTCGAGATTTTTGAAGCCATTCCAAAGCCTCTTGAATTTCTTTTTTTTCGACCTTTAAATTTTTCTTTCCTTTAAAAACTTCCTGACTTATTTCTTTATAATCTTTTACTTCTGGTTTTGGCAAAATTGCACTTTTAACGACATAAATAAATTCCTCTTTTGGCGCAATTTTTTTAATATTCACCTCTGGCGTTCCAATTAATTCCAAATCTAACTCGTCGGTAATTTCTTTTAAACTCTTTCTGAAGGCGTGGCTGGCGGCTTCATCAAAAATCTTTTCTTCAAGATCAGTGTTTTTAATCAACTCTTCGGGAATATTGCCCTTTCGAAATCCGTCCAGATGGACGTCGCTCAAAACTTTTTCCCTCGCCGTTTGCCAAAATTGCTCCATTTCCTCGGGAGTTAATGAAATTTCTAATTCGATTTGTGATTGGGATAAATATTTTAATGTATGTTGCATAGTTTATTAATTTAAATTTTTATTTCTGAAAAATTTCAATAATTTTTTCAGCAGTTTTTTCACCGATGCCCTTAATTTGCATCAGCTCTTCTTTGGTCGCCGACTTTAATTTCTCTTCATCATAACCATTGTTTTTAAGCAAGTCCATGATTTTTTCTGAAATAATTTTTTTGGGTTGTTCCTGAGTTGCTTCGGAAACAGGCTCCTCAATATTTTCTGATGATTTTTCTTCTGAAAGGGTGTCTTCTGAAGCCTCGGCTACGCCTCCCTCCACTTTGGCTTCAGGCGCCGACTCGCTTCGAACATCAATTTTCCATCCGGTTAATTTAGCTGCCAATCTTACATTTTGCCCTCCTTTGCCAATAGCCAAAGAAAGTTGATCATCAGGCACAAACACCCTCATTTCTCGGCGCGGCATCATTTCCACCCGAGAAACTTTAGCTGGCGACAAAGCTTGAGCTACAAATTCTTCAGGATCTTCTGACCATTTAATAATATCGATTTTTTCCTGTCCTAACTCATTCAAAACTGCCATAATTCGAGTCCCTTTTTGTCCAACACAAGAACCAATAGGATCTACTCCTTCAACAGTTGAGGTTACAGCGACTTTACTTCGAAAGCCAGGCTCACGAGCAATAGCCATAATCTTTACAACTCCTGAAGCAATTTCAGGCACTTCTAATTCAAACAGTTTTGAAATAAACTTAGGGTGACTGCGCGATAAAATAATCATTGGCCCTCGTCC
>ERZ795046.3256-NODE-3256-length-12995-cov-11.798918_pt1 | contig 12995 bp, 10 predicted proteins | sample MGYA00375130_ERZ795046 | MGnify/ENA primary metagenome ERZ795046 (study PRJEB30175, sample SAMN05720202) | activated sludge metagenome | isolation source: anaerobic digester from wastewater treatment plant | place: Japan | collected 2015-05-15 ...
TGTTGTATTTAATTTCTGGATTATTCTCAGGCAGTAAAATGTGTCAATAATAATGATTTATTTTAAGATTAAAACTTGAAATTTTTTAAACTTCTACCAATCTTGCCACAGAGCTATAACATCTCTCTTGAAAGCATTCTGTTAAGAATGCAGATAACCGGAGGTCCATAATTTTATGCATTCCAGAAAGGCGGAGGCTGTAGTTAATTTCTTTGCTGTTTTAATTTTCCCTTTTTGCATAATATCTCTTGAGGCAGTTCTCTTTCATCTTTTGATGATAGTATCAAACTATCTTTATGCAACTACAATAATATCAATTGCAATGTTTGGAATTGCCTTTGGTGCTTTGGTGAGCTTTTATCTTTTGCGCTTTAATCGAAGTTTTATTATTTTTCTGTCATCTTTTTTGTTTTTCATTTCTATAGGGTTTTCCTATTATGCGATTGTTCGCCTTGATAATTTTCAGTTTCCATGGCCTCTGATTGCACCATTTTTTTTCGGTTCTGTAATTGTTTCTTCTGTTTTTGCAAGGGCAAACTCTCATAAAATATATTTTATTGATCTCACAGCCTCTGCACTTGGAGTTGTCTATCCAATTATAGTTGTGGCTATGGTTAAGTCAGAAAATACGCTTTTGATACTATCAATATTGCCTCTATTTTTTTTGATTATTCTTATGCTTTTTGCAAGGAATATTTTTGCTAAAATATTTGGAGTCCTTATACCCCTTGCTGCTATTGTAATTATAATATGTTTTATTCGCCTTAACACAAGCATCCCCTTTTTAATTTCTGCCAAGGATTACAACGAAAAAGTTTTACCTTTTATAAAAAGTAATGTAGATAAAAATTTTCTTGATGAGCTTTATAAACGAGATGATTCATCAGGGAATATGTTGCTAAACTCTGAGGACCCTTATAAGCAACAAATAGCACGCAATATTCTCAATAAAACTAAATATTATCCTTTTGTGATGGATCTCAGTGTGAATTGCAAGCCTTTGATAGCCTCTGAAAAGAATATGAAGATCTATACAAATAAGCTTAAAGACTATACATTTCTTTTTTCAGAGGATAATCTTATTGGTCGAGTGGAATACATCACAAAGACAGAGAGGGATTTTCTTTACATAAACAATGGTGCCTTTTATGATAGAGTTATATATGGAGATCGAGGTGTAACATGGGATATAAGGTTTCCCAATTATCTTGCAGATACTAACATCTTTATTATGGGGGCTTCTGCTGATGGTATAGTCAATTCCCTAAAAAAACTCCCGGGAACAAAGAGAATAACAGGAGTTGAATTTAATCCAATAATTCACAAAACCATGATGTCGGGATATTATTTTGAAAAGTCAGAAAGGGCTTACGAGAATACTACAATCTATATGACAGAGGGTCGTGCATATCTAAAAGCCACTGATGAAAAGTATGATATGATTACTCATATGAACAATCATGCAGAGCATGGAGCTGTCTGCACTCTGGCCCCGGAATATCTTCATACAGTTGAGGGGATTAAAGAAATGCTCCTTAAGCTTACAGATCGTGGGCTTCTTGTTTATGAGGAGGTTCTCTGGAGTGTGCGCTCTGAGTGGGCATTCTATAAATTTGTAAATACAATAGTTCAGGCTCTAAGGGAACTTGGAGTTGCAGACCCTTTGGAAAATATTGCTGTTTATGAATGGGATTACTGGAATTGGGAAAAGCCAGGTGTTAGATCCGTTGTGATAAAGAGAGTGCCTTTTTCGAGTAAAGAAAAACAGCAGCTTATGGATAATTTAAAATACTATATGGAAAAAAATCCTTCACCTCTGACCTCTGAAAGACAGATACTTGCCTTTCCTGGGAAAAAAATTAATTCCTTTGTTGGAGATATAATAAGAGGTGAGGTTGATTATAATTCCCTTGTGCAGTTGCCTGATTTTTATTGGGTGGATGATTTTGAAAAACATATTTTGTCTTATATAAAGAATGAGGATGATAAAAATTTTGTAAAATCACTTTATGAAATATACCCTAAGAAAGAGACAACCGCTGGCTTTGATTTTGTAAGCACCATATACAATTATAAAAATTTTAAATATGTTTTGAAAAAAAATCTTTCAGCTACAGACATAGATAGATACAAAGCTATTTTAGATAAAACTGATTATTCTTATAAGATGGATATATCTCCTGCGAGAGATGATATGCCTTTCCCATATAATGTTTATAAAGAGAAAAAAGAGGTTCTGAGAATACTCAGGGTTGTGGCATTGTTATCACTTATTATTTTTATTCCTGTACTGATTTTAATAGTAATTAAATACTCATCTCATAAGCTTACACTTTTAAATCATTCTTTATTTTTTATAGCAGTGGGTGCAGGATACATGCTTGTTGAGATTGTTCTTATGCAGTTTATGCAGCAGTTTATTGGCATACCAACATATTCTGTTATTATTACTCTTGGTGCTTTGCTTTTTTTTAGCGGTATTGGCAGTTTAGTCAGTAGTAACTGGAAAAAGGGCTATGTTATTGCATTTGTATTTTTGATTCCCCTTGTAATTTTTATTTATTATAATTATCTTCACCATATTTTTGATTATTTTGCTGCATCGTCATTTAATATTAGAATGGCTGCGGGTGTGGCAATAATGTTTCCTCTGTCTTTTATGATGGGGGTTCCTTTTCCAAAAGCAATGGAAAAGATAAAGAGTGATATCAGTGATGAATATGCTACGTTGATGTATTCAATAAGCGGTGCATCAGGAACAATTGCAACTACAGTTGCTTTGCTGATAAATGTAACCTATGGCCTTTCAATTACATTTGTTACTGGGATGGCAGCCTATGTAATTGGGGCTATTTTTTTATTTATTATACTTTTTGGCAAAAATTAATATAACAAGAGGTCAAGATGACGCAAACAACTCATAAATCAGATATTGAGATAGCTCAAGAGGCAAAGTTGCTTCACATTAGCGAAATTGCACAGAAGGCAGGGATAGATGAGGATTTTATCGACTACTATGGAAAGTTTAAGGCAAAGATAGATCTATCTGTCCTTAAAGATAAATCGCAAAGAGCAAAGCTTATACTTGTGACAGCAATTACACCAACACCAGCAGGTGAGGGTAAATCTACAACAACAATCGGACTTGGGCAGGCATTGAATAAACTCGGTAAGCTATCTATAGTTGCACTGCGAGAGCCCTCTCTTGGACCATGCTTTGGAGTGAAGGGTGGGCCACAGGGGGTGGTTACGCTCAGGTTGTTCCAATGGAGGATATCAATCTTCATTTTACAGGAGACATTCACGCAGTTGGTGCTGCGCATAATCTACTTGCGGCAATGATCGACAATCATATAAAACATGGCAATGAGCTGGGAATTGATCCAACTAAGGTTTACTGGAATAGATCTCTGGATATAAACGATCGGGCTTTGCGGAAAATTATTGTAGGCCTTGGTGGCCATATAAATGGAATGCCACGGGAAAGCTCTTTTATGATTACAGTAGCCTCAGAGGTTATGGCCATTTTATGTCTGTCTGAGAATATATCTGACCTTAAGGCTCGCCTTGGTAAAATTATAGTTGGAAGGACATATAGTGGTGAAATAGTTACAGCCAAGGATCTCAATGCCCATGGCGCAATGGCTGCACTTCTTAAAGAAGCGCTAAAGCCAAATTTAGTTCAGACCCTTGAAAATACCCCAGCAATAATTCATGGAGGCCCCTTTGCTAATATTGCTCATGGATGCAATTCAATACTTGCCACAAAAATAGCTTTAAGCCACTGCGATTATGTTGTTACAGAGGCTGGCTTTGGTGCTGACCTTGGTGCAGAGAAATTTTTCAACATAAAATGCAGAATTGCAGGTTTTACCCCAGATTGTGTAGTAATTGTTGCCACTGCAAGGGCGCTTAAGATGCATGGAGGTGTGCATAAGTCTGAGCTTAAATATGAGAATTTGGAAGCTCTTGCTAAGGGATTGGAAAACCTGGAAAAGCATATTGAAAACATTGAAAGATTTAAGCTGCCAGTTGTGGTCGCCATCAATAAGTTTCATAATGATACAGAGGCTGAGCTTTCTATGATTAAAAATTTTTGTGATAAAAAAGCTATTGCCTTTTCCCTATCCGAGGTCTGGGAAAAAGGAGGTGAGGGTGGTCTTGATCTTGCTCAAAAGGTTATGGATCTTGCCAATGAGCATAAGAGATCTGATTTTAGATTTTTATATGACTTAGATGAGCCTCTCTCAACAAAGATTGAAAAGATTGCTACTGAAATTTATGGAGCGGATTCTGTTGTTTATTCAAAGGATGCTCTTAAAAAGATCGATACAATCAATTCCGAGGGTTTTGGCAACTTGCCTATTTGTATGGCAAAGACTCAGAATTCCATATCTGATGACCCAACTTTGCTTGGCAGGCCCAAGGGTTTTAGATTGCATGTAAGAGATTTAGCTGTTTCTGCTGGAGCAGGCTTTATTGTTGTCTATACTGGAGATATTATGACAATGCCGGGGCTTCCAAAAAAACCTGCTGCTGTGGATATAGACATAGATGATGATGGCAAAATAAGCGGTTTGTTTTAAATTACATAGCATCAATAAATGACAATAGCCTCTTTAGCATAGAGGCTATTGTCATTTAAAAGACTTATTTTTTTTAAATAAATACTCTATTACCCCACCACCGAAGGCTGCTGGGATAATATTTTTTTGATTTTACACTAAAAATTATATTTAGGAATAATTACTGAAAAATTTATAAAATTTTTTTAAAAAAATGCAAATTGTTTTTAAATTAAAATTTTAATATTATAAATTTACTATGCATTTATCTTTATAAAATCTAAGATTTGCAATTTTAATTTTTAATTAAAACTAAACTTTTGCAATAGGCTAATTTAATTCTATGAATTTGATTTTTTAAAAGTAAACAATGTTCTCAAAAAACTAATATAATTATTATTTAAACTAAATTTATTCTTTTTTGGGAATATTGATTTATTAAGAGACTCTTATTTTTAAATAGAAACAACTTTCCTTGACAAAAGTCCGTCCCGACTTTATGTATTTGCAAATAAGTATAAAGCATTAGCTTTGCTTTATATAAAAAATATAAATAAAAAATTAAACATTTATGAATGTGGAGGCTAAAACATGAAGGTTTTCAGATCCCTTTTTCCAGCCCTGCTTGCAGTTTCTTTAATGGCTGGTAATGTCTTTGCAAGTCACTATGACTATCTTACAGACTTAAGCGCTGAGTGGATAGCAAATCCAAACAGACTTGCAACAACAAGTGGCGCAGACGCAGCTGTATACAACCCCGCTGGTACTGCCTTTATGAACAATGGTTTATATTTCAATGTTTCAAATCAAACAATTCTTAATTTCTACAGTGCTGAAGTAGCTTCTGATTATCCCGGTGATTTTAAAGAGTCTAAATCTCATAAGCCAAGCCCTGTGGTGCCTAATGTTTTTCTTGTATACAAGCAGGATGATTGGTCAGCCTTTGCTATGGTCAATCTCATTACAGGAACTGGTTCTTTTAATTATACCAATGGTCTGCCCTCTGTAAATGAAAAGATAAGGATAGCAGCCACAAGTGGACTCTATGGGCCTTTGAGTGCTCAGCTGGTGGATCAAGTTATAACAGCTGCGGATTTTGCTGGTGGCACACAACCAGATCTTTCAGATACAACCGCAGCGACAAAAATTAAAAATTCAAGACTCCTGGGAACTATCAATTGCGAGCTTAGGGGAGCTGGAATTGCACCTGCCATTGGTGGTGCTTATAAATTCAATAATATGGTTGCAGCATCTCTTTCAGTGAGATATTTAACCTCAATAAAATCCTCTAAAGCTACTTTTGTAAGAGGTGGCAAGAATGGTCTGGATCTTAATATCCTTGAAGCCGAGATGAAGGCTACTGGAATTACTCCAGTTGTTGGTCTTAATATTAGACCTGCTGATGCTCTTAATGTAGGTTTTTCTTTTGAAGCTCCAACAAAGCTGGAATATGAAATTGATATTAAGAAGGATCTATCTGTAGATCATATTGTATCCGCTGCTGGCGGAAAACCAGATGGAGGAAAGTATAGATTTGATCTTCCAGGAAAGGTAAATTTTGGTGTGGAGTATGCTGTAACAAATGATTTCAAGGTCATGGCTTCAGGTATATATTACCTCTCTAAATGGATGAAGATGGAAAAATTTGACAGCACAGGAAAGAAGGTTGATATTGATAAAAAATCACACTCATACGAAATCGGTGCAGGCTTTGAATGGAAGTTTATTCAAAATGTTGCATGGACAGGTGGTATCGTGTGGGATTACATCAATCAGCCAGAAGAAAATATCTCCGATGAGCTTTTCAAAAATAACTGTTTGAATGTTGGTACAGGTTTTTCAATTGATGCCAATGACAGAACAAAGTTTACCATAGGATTTATGAGAAACTTCTATCCTGATCTTAAAAGAAGTAATGGAGCAGAAGCTGCAAATGGATCCTTTGCCCTTGTAAGTGGTAAGCCTGTTCCTCTTACAAGTAAGTATGACGAGACATACCACAAAGAGTCTTGGGTGGTTGCTGTTGGTATGCAGTATAACTTCTTATAATATGTAAATATTATTTTTAAAAAATCAGGCTGGTCTAAGTTACCAGCCTTTTTTTATTGACTAAGGGGCTTTGTATATTTTTATATATCTCATGGATAAAAAATTTTATGTATACATTATTCGATGCGCAGGAGACAGACTTTATACAGGTATTACAGCATTCCCAGAACAGCGTATTGAGGAGCACAAGCAGGGTAAAGGTGCAAAGTGGACTCGAAGTTTTAAACCTCTGAGCCTTGAGGCCCTCTGGGAACTTGAAAGTAGATCTCATGCCTTGAAGGTTGAATGCCTTATTAAAAAGCTCACCAGGGGAAAAAAACTACAGCTAATTGCAAATCCCTTTACATTACAGGAGATTGTATCCACCAGATATAAAGATATTTTTATTTCCGTTTCTCAATTTAAAAATATTGACAGCTTTCTCTAATTATTCCTAAGTATAATTTTTCGTGTAAAATCAAGAAAATATTATCCGAGCCCGCAGAAGGCGGGGATAATAGAATAATTTTGTTTTAAAAAAAAGTTAAGGAATAAAACTGGACAACTTTTCCTTTTTTTAAGTTAAAGACTATAACAAATAGTAAATTTTTAGGAGATTTTTGTGGCAGAAATAATAGATGGAAAAAAAATAAGCGCAGAGATTAGAGAAGAACTCAAGGCAAAAGTAGCTGAAATGCAAAGCAAATATGGCAATGTCCCAGGTCTTGCTGTTGTTTTAGTTGGCGATGATCCTGCCTCTGCAGTATATGTTCGCATGAAGGGCAAGGGCTGTGAGGAAATTGGAATTCGCTCCTTTCAATATATTCTCCCAGAGACAATTACAGAGGATGAGTTAATTGCTCTCATAGATGAATTAAATAAAGATAGCAAGGTCAGTGGTATTCTTGTGCAGCTTCCTTTACCAAAACACATAAGTGAAAAGGCTATTATAAATGCAATTGATCCCATAAAGGACGTTGATGGTTTTCATCCAATAAATGTCGGCAAGGTTGTTGCAGATGAGGATGACTGTTTTTATCCATGTACTCCTTTGGGATGCCAGATTCTTATAAATCGCTATGTTAAGAATTTGAAGGGCAAACACCTTGTTGTTGTTGGCAGGAGTAGCATAGTTGGTAAACCTGTTGCCAACATGATGATGCAAAAAAATGACAGAGCCAATTGCATAGTTACAGTATGCCATACAGCTGCACCTGACATAAGCCTTTATACACGGCAGGCAGATATATTGGTAGTAGCTGCAGGTAGAGCAAATACTATTACCGGTGATATGGTAAAGGATGGGGTTGTTGTTATAGATGTTGGCGTAAATCGTATTGCTGATCCATCTGATCCATCAAAGACTATAATTGTTGGTGATGTTGACTTTAAATCTGTTGAACCTAAGGCTGCTGCTATTACCCCTGTTCCAGGTGGTGTTGGTCCTATGACCATTGCAATGTTGCTTAGCAATACGGTCCGTGCCTTTGAGCTTCAAAGAAAAGGATAATTTTTAATTTCAATAACATGAAAGGATAATAAAAAAGCTGACCTTGTGGGTCAGCTTTTTTAGGTAAACTTATAATATCAGTGGTGAGCCTCATGCTCTTCGTGCTCAAGATGAGGGAAGAGCGGGAACCATTTTGCAAAGATCATGTATATGAGTATCATACATGCAAAACAGCCAAAGGTTATTGCCCATTCCTGAATTGTTGGCATATATGCTGTGAATCCCTTCCATGGGAAGTTTGGCACTGAGAATCCATGGAGAAGAACACTTAGCTTGCTTGTAACTATTGCAAGTATTCCAGAGCTTGCACCAATTACCATGAACTTTTCTTGTTCTCTGTATTTCTTCTGGACAAGGAAGAACATTGCAGAGATGACAAGGATAAACTCAAGAACTAACATCCATATTCCATAATATCCGCCCCACATATCAAAGTAATCCCTGAAATTCATTGGAGCATATTTTACAATGGCAGTATATACATCATATACTCTGAATATGAAGTATCCAACAAAAACTATTCCAGAGACCTTTGTGAGGATCTGGTATGTTTCCATTGGGACAACTTCTTTTTTCATAACCTTCCCTGCAATATAAGGCATCATTGTCATAAAGGATGTTCCACCAGCGATAGCTGCTACAACTGCCATAAAGAAGAAATGTGGTGAATACCAGACAGGTCTTCCATAGAGAACTCCCCACATACCACCACCGAGAGAACCCTGGTGGAAGAAAGAAAGGAATGTTCCTGCTGCAGCCATTGTCCACATCAAAACGTGCATATAGTGAGCTATTGTTGCAATTACTTTGTTTTTGATTAAAACTTTGTGTTCCAGTATTGTTGGAATAAGCTCAACACAGAGAATACAGAAGTAAATTGACAAACAGAAGAATACCTCTGTGAGCATTGATGCAGGATATACTCCCTTGCCCCAGTTTGGATATGCAAAACCAAACCAACATCTTAGAGGTTGTCCCAGGTCAAAAAGAAGGAATACAAAGGTAAAGAGGTAGCACATAAAACCAAGAAGAACTGTTGAGTTAATTATTGGTCTTAGCTTATCAACTCTAAATATGTAGAGTAGATAACCTGTAGTAAATGCACCTCCACCGAGAGCAACAAGTCCAAGGTCGCCAATAATCCATGCGCCCCAAGTGAAGTTGTTGTTCATGTCAGTGTATCCCAAGCCCCAGAAGAGAATCTGGATAGCGAAAATAGCAAAGAGGACTACCAGTGTAACGAGAACATATAAGGTGATCCTCATGTTTTTCGAAGATTCCTGAAAAATATTTTTAATAAACTGTACCATTTATCTACTCTCCTCTTCCCTTAAATTAGGAGTTCTTTTTAAACCGCATCATATCGCGGAGCCACTTCTGGCTTGTGAGATAATAAACCTTTGGATTTGGGTATTGCTTCTTTTCCATAAGAGCTTTTTTCTTATCCTCAGGCTGATCATCTATAGCATTTACAAGTCTTACAGCTCTATCACTTTTTGCAAGCTTAGAGATCTCTGAGTCTGGATCGTTTAGATCACCAAAGACTATTGCCCCTGTAGGACATGCTGCTGCACATGCTGGAGTGTATGTTACTGCATTTATATCAAGGATTCCCTTGGCAACAGCTTTATCTCTTTCACGTTTCCATATATGGCTACAGAAAGTACATTTTACAATTGTTCCACGGGAGGCAACAGATACCTCAGGATTAAGACCTTCTTTAAATGTTCCTTCATATTCAGGTTTCCACCAGTTAAATACCCTTGCTTCATAAGGACAGGCTGTCTGACAATAACGGCAACCTATACACCTTGACCATATCTGGCTTACAACTCCATCATCGCCCACGTCTGTGGCAACTGCAGGGCATACAGATACACAGGGAGGATCAGCCTTGTGACCATGTGTATCATTGCCTTCGCACTGCTGACACATTTTTGGTAGATAAGCTGTTTTTACATCGGGGAACTTTGCGTCCCTATCATTTGTTACTTTCATAAGCTCAAGGAAGGCAACTCTTTTTGGAACATCAGAGTCGTCTTCAAATATTGGCATATTATTTTCCTGGTTGCAGGCAAGAGAACATGCTCCGCATCCGGTGCATTTATCAAGATCTATTGCCATACCCCATTTTCTTTTCATCTTTGAATCTTTTACTATCATAATTCACCTCTTAGCTGATTTTGACACGAGTTGACCACCAGTCTGCTATCCCTGTAAGCGGATCAATATCTGCGGTCATAATCTTTTTAGGGTTAACCCCTTTATCATTACCATATTTTGTATATGATTCATGACCGAATCCGAGAGGTATGGCCACAGTTTCTGGTGCAACTGTATCAGTTAAATGAACATAGGCTTTGATCTTGCCTCTTGCTGAGGTAATTTTAATTGAACTACCTTCAGAGAACCCATACTTTTTGGCTGTGTCTTTGTTCATCTGAACATAGAATTTACCCAGTTTTAGTATTGTAGGATCTATGCTCTTAAGGACATAAGGGAAGGCAAGACCTTCACCATTGCATACAAGAGGAACTTCCATTGGGACTAAAGTCACAGGATATTCCTTGTCTGTAAGTTTTTTCTCATAGAGATCAATGTCATTTTTGATTTTATCAACATTGAAAGAGAAAGAACCTGCAGCGACTTCTTTATTTGATATGTTATAAACGTCTGAAACTTGTTTTGGCATAGCTGCCTTTGCTTTCTCTACCATTGAAGCAAGGGATATTATTATTTCCTTTGCATCCTTGGCTTCATTTTGCTTAATTACTGCAGCTTTATTTTGTGGAGTTTCCACTTCAAGGAATGACAGAGTTGGCAGTATGTAATCAGCATATGCAGCAGAGTCATTGATGAGAGGAGTGATAGCCACCACCAGCGCTTTTTCCATTTTTTTCTTCAATTCTTCGCCATAGACGCTATTGTGCACAGGGTTTGAATTGTTAAGAATTAGTATGGAGAAGTTGCCCTCTTTCGCAAATTTATCAATTCCTGAGAATTCTGCTACATAGGATATTTCACTATCTTTAACCAGGGAAGCAGCCCTTGATTTCACCAGTGTGTTAAGGCAATAGACTGCAATAATCTCTGCAGATGAACCGCTCATTCCATAAGCGCCTTTGCCAGCTACAGCAACAGGATTTTTTGCCTGAGCAAAGTCATTGGCAATCTTTTTGATTTTATCTTCTGCTATGCCAGTGAGAGAAGATACTTTTGAGAGAGGGAATTTGTTGATTATTATCTGAGACCATTTAGCAAAGTCTGCACCAGTGGAGGTCATTCTCTTTTCTGTAATGAGATAGTTTGCTATACCAAAGGCAAGAGCAGCCTCGCTTCCTGGTTTTATTCCTACAAATTCATTGGCAACAGAAGCAGTTCTTGTGCATACAGAGTCAACCTGGACTAATTTAACTCCTTTCTTTTGCCAGTCAACAAAAACCTTCTGCATCTGAACAGGATTTCCCCATCCTTCAATTAATTTTGCACCAAAGCTTAAAACATAATCTGTAGCTGCAAAATCATATTTTATATATCCACCAAGAGCCTGTGATGTTAATGATTTCCATGTTGGCTCGTAGTATATGTTGTTACTACCAAGAGCTCTTATAAATTTTTCCATTAAGAGGCCATTGATTGATTCATTTTTATTCACAGCAGCAATGGAATTGGCTTTTCCCTCAGATATAGCCTTGTTTATTTGAGCAGAAATATCTTTTAGAGCCTCATCCCATGAAACCGCTTTAAATTTACCAGAACCTTTTTCCCCACTTCTTTTTAATGGGGTTGCAACCCTCTCTGGATGATAGAGTAATTGTAAAGCATTAAGGCATGAAGGGCATACACCTTCTTTTGATTCAATCTTAACTGCACGCTCTCCAATTTTTCTGACAGAAACCTTGCAGCCATTAACACAGGATTCACTTATTGCCTGAACATATTTTTCTACACCACCAGCGGGCACGTATTGATCCTGTGACCATTCAACAAGCCACTGAAATCCAAGAAAGGGAGCCCCGGAGAATGTATAGCCGGCAACACCGCCAACAACAGCGCCGGCGCCGATCTTCAAAAAATCCTTCCTATCTATTTTCTTCATAAGATTATATTACTCCTATACTATTCTTAGTCATGGCACACTGCGCACTTATTGCTTATATGAAGTGCTGTATGACAATCCATACATTGCCCCATTAGCATCTTTCCTTTTATCATGTCACCATTGATGGAGTTGGCTTTGTCACCGTGACATGAACCGCAGCGGGCTTTCTTCCTGCCATCTTCAAATTGAGCAGTCATAACGACCTTGTGGCTAAAATACACAAGATCCGGCTGTTTTGCCCAGGATGTCCATGGTTTGTCTGTATCCTTATAGGAGTCAAACATGGGTTTTCTTCTGGGAACATTTGGATCGTTTGAATTCAGAACACCATCTCTGGCATGGCAGGATGTACACTGCCCAACAGTGGGTATTCCAAGGAAACGACCATTTTCCTCATAACCATGACAAACCTCACAGTTGCCGTTAATTGCAGCAAGTTGCATGTGTGATTTGTGATTGAAAGGCAGCTTCTTTGCAGCATCAGCTTGCATAAAGTCTGCACAACCCTTAGATGATATTCCGAGGAAGATCCAGGTAAATAGTATAAAAGGGGTAAAAAAAAGCAGCAATGAACGTCTCACAAAAATTCTCCTTTTGCTTTTTATTTTTGTAAAGAGTTTAGTTCTTTAAAACGACTAAAACGAACCGGCGACAGAGTAAAACTCTGTCAATTTTATAATAATCCACTTAGTGGTTTAAAATAATTAAATGAAATGTCAACTAAAATTATAAAAATTTTAAACCAGCGGGACGGTTATTTAATAAAATTTTAATATTCTAAAATTTGATA
>ERZ795046.3263-NODE-3263-length-12973-cov-5.641508_pt1 | contig 12973 bp, 4 predicted proteins | sample MGYA00375130_ERZ795046 | MGnify/ENA primary metagenome ERZ795046 (study PRJEB30175, sample SAMN05720202) | activated sludge metagenome | isolation source: anaerobic digester from wastewater treatment plant | place: Japan | collected 2015-05-15 ...
ACTAATTTATCATCGTTTCTATGAGCTTCTTCATCGGTCATTTTAACTTCTGTACCGCCTATGTAGTTGGAGCAGGCACCTTCTTTTTCATAGTAGCGAGCTACGCCGTCTATAGTGGTTGTACCGGTTACATTAAGAGTTTTTCTTACAAATATGTTCCCTTCAATTTTCGTTTTGTTTCCTTGAAACATTAAATCTGTAAGGGAATAGAAGCAATTACTTAATATGAAATCAATTATTGAAGGTGTTTCAGTAGATTTGTAACACGAGTCAAATAAAACTATAGCTTCCTTATTGAGGGGTTTATCTTTAACAGTTATTTTACCGCCGTGATCTAAAGTTACATTGACCATTTTGTGCAGTTCAACTTCGTAAGGAAGAACTGAACTATTACTTTCTACTTCAAACTCAGCAACATCGTCAAAACTATTTGCAGCAAAAACTGTTAATTCAGAATAAAGAACATTACCTGAAAACAGAACTAAGCTGAAGAGAACAACAAAAGATGTTAAAATTGCACAAGATTTTCTAACAAATCCCTTTTTCATTACATATACCTCCCTAAAATATTATGGTACTAACAGTTCTATACAAATACGGGTCAAGTAAAACTCGGTGCTATGCTATGCAATGTATCTATTCTATATCATTTAACCGTTTACAAGTTAGAATTCTAAAATCTGCAATTTGAATAAGATTACCGTTTTCATCATAAGTATACACAAACATATACGCAGGTATAAAGGATTTTGATACATATGAGGTAGCAATAAGATCGTAAATACCTGACTCTGAATTTTGTGCATAAGCTACAGTCTTTATTGAAGAACGTGTTTTGTCAAAAATTTTGAGCAGAAGTTCAGAACCTTTTACATTGGTTTTGCCTTTTATATACAGCTTTTTGTCAAATATGCCTGGCATGTCCACCAATTCAACCGAATCAAAGGAAAAGGTCATTGCCTTATAGGTTACTTCTTCTCCAAGACTTTTCCGTTCTACAACAGGCACATCAATCGATCCGGGGCCGCCGGGTACATCGTCTTCTGGTGATGTGATTTCCTCAGGCAATGTTATAAATACGGATTTAGTGCTGTCCTCCCATTTGACCTCGGCACCGCAGTTTTCAGATACGAATCTTAACGGAACAAATGTCCTGCCGTCGGTTATTTCAGCAGGGACATCAAGAGTTTTTTCTTCACCGTTTACATAGGCATTGGTTTTACCGATATAAAGCTTCATCTCTATACCATTGCCTGTTGCGGTAACCATACGTTCCTGAGCGTCCCACAAGACCTCCATATCCAAAGCTTCGAATATTCTCCTAAAGGGAATAAGAGTTCTTCCTTCCTTAATATATGGCCCTGGGTCGTTTGCCTCGCGACCGAATTCCATGAGTTTACCGTCAATATATACTTTTACATTGGTGCTTATTGATGCATTGCTAAAAAGAGTGGTTGATAGAAACAACGAACAGATCAAAAACGAATAGATAAAAAAACGTAAAGCGAAAGCTTTCGACTTTTTCATTTTAAATCCTCCCCTTAATACTAAATAGTTCTATCTTTTTACATAATATATGCGTTTACCAAAGGTTGTAGATAACTTAAGAGAATAAAAGTCATATCACTTCCTTTATATGTAGTCGATTAATCCATACTGATGTTTCTTGAAAGGAAAAAATACTTTTTCTCAATGTTATTATATAATAAATGGGACAAAAAATAAAGTATATTTTACCATGACAAAAATAATTATACAGATCATAAACGAATAGATAAAAAAATACATGGTAAAAGATTTAGCCTTTTTCATAATGGACCCTCCCGTTGATTCCAATAATTAATATATTATATGCTTTTACTGTAGGATGTATATAAAACTTTCTATATATTCTTTTTTAAACAAATTTGGAAATCTTACATCTATATTATATATTATTGCCCCAATAAGATTAATGTTTCCTAAAAAGGAAAAATCTTTTTTACTGATATTATATAATAAATTGCCTATAAAATAAAGTATAATTTACCATTAAAAGAATAATTTTAATATTTGTTTTTAGTTCTAACTATGAACAATTACCATTTAGAATGTTTTATCTATTTTAAAGTTAAAAAATAACCATAATATAACGACAATTAATATGTATCCTATTTGTAAAAAAGGAAGCTGCAATTCGGTTTTCATAAAATAATCTAAGAAAATTACTAAATTTTTCACATGACTATTCCGATATAATTATAGCAGGTCGAATATTAAAAAGGATAGAAGGCGGGATTTATGGATCTAGCTACTCTTATAGGTATTATTGCCGGTATTGTATGTATAGTTGCATCTATAATGACTGGAGGTAGTCTCTGGTCATTCTGGGACATTTCCTCAGTGTACATTACTGTAGGTGGAGGAATCTGTGCCACATTAATTTCCTACAAAATCGGCGAGTTTGCCAAAATTATGAAGGTCGCCGTGAAGGTTTTGGTGGAAAAGGAATCAAGGCCACAGGACACCATTAAAATGCTTGTTGAACTTTCCGTTAAAGCAAGAAGGGAAGGACTGCTTTCTCTTGAGGCTGAACAGGAGAACATAAAGGATGAATTTTTAAAGCAATCCCTCCAGCTGGTTGTTGACGGTGTGGAGCCGGAAGTAATTGTCGATTCGATGGATCTTGAGCTGGAAAATATGAAATCGAGGCATGACAAGGGAGCAGGAATGTTTAAGACAATGGCGGCTCAGTTTCCGGCATGGGGTATGATAGGAACACTGATAGGTCTGATACAGCTTCTTGACCAATTGGAAGATCCTTCAGCAATAGGACCTGCCATGGCAGTTGCGTTAATAACAACATTCTATGGAAGTGTTCTGGCGAATTTCATATGTAACCCTATTGCTACCAAATTGGCTTTAAAGAGTAAAGAGGAGATTCAGGAGAAAAAAATGATTATTGAAGGTGTTCTGTCCATACAGGCCGGAGAGAACCCGAGAATATTGGAGCATAAGCTTAAGACCTTCTTATCTCCAAAACAAAAGCAGGATTATGAGTCACAATCCGGTAAAGATGCAGTAGACAGTCAAAGAGCAGAGGACAGTGAAAAAGTAAGAAATGCTGCTGTATAGTGAGGTGTATTTTTCATGAGATCAAAAAGGAATATTGAACAGGAAGAAGTATCTGAAGGCGCTCCTGAATGGTTAACTACATACAGTGATATGGTTACGTTGTTATTGACATTTTTCGTAATGCTGTTTTCAATGGCCACTATTGACAAGCAAAAATTCGAGCAGGTTGCCAACTCACTGCGGGCTGCATTTATGAGCAACAATAATGAAGGAATGTTTGATTATAAAGAAGGCACTGAGGTATATAGTATAACTCAGAGTATTAATTCGGGAGAAATACTGGAAGACGGTGACGAGGCCTTTATTAAGGGTGAAAGCAGTGTAGACGGAAATGATTTGGGGACTAAAGGCGGACAAGCCGAGAAGCTGGAAGAGTTTATTGAACAGATTGAAAAGCTGGCAGAAGAGATGGAACTGGGGGACTATGTCAAAGTAATTGATGAAGAGACATACCTGACGTTAAGGATAGACTCTGTTATACTGTTCGATCTTGGTAAAGCCGATATAAAGGACTCGGGAAAAGAAACCTTGCGAAAGATCGGAAATCTTCTAAAAGAACTGGATAAAGGAGCATCCGTACAAGGACATACGGACAATCTTCCGATAAACACAATGCTGTTTCCGACAAATTGGGAGCTGTCAACCAAGAGAGCTACCAATGTGGTGCTCTTCCTGATAGAGGAAAGCGGAGTGGATCCGACAAAGCTTACAGCCACAGGAAATGGTGAGTTTAGACCGATTGCACCGAATGACACGGAAGAAAACAGGCAGAAAAACAGGAGAATTGATATTGTAATTGAAAAATAGCTTTATTGAGAGTTTGATAAAATTGGAGCTCTTAGAACGATAATCCTTGGTACATAGGATATTGTTTTAAGGGCTTTTTATTATGTAAGGAAAAAACATCGGAAGTATAAAAAGAAAACAAATTGGATAAATATGTTGACTCAATATGCAGTATGCTTTATAATTTATCGGAGTAAAATTATGTTTATTTTAATAGGAATATCCCAAATTATGTTTTGTTGCCAATGAAAAGGTTCGAAAAAACATGTTTTAGGGTATAGTTCCTCAGTTTGAAAAATTTTTATTATTTTATTAATTCAATATAATTTTAAGGGGGATTTAAATTGCGTAAAAAAAGAAAGACATTGACGCTGTTAGTAATCTGTGCATTGATTATCAACACATTTTTTATGTCTATCGGTAGTGCTTATGAAAACCATGAAAAAGGCATAGAGCCGGAACCTTTGGAACAAATTGATTGTAATAGTTCTGTTGATGTGGAATTTGAAGAGAAAATTGATCAATCAAACATCAATGATGCTACTGTAGTTGATAATGAGGTTAATATAGAAGAAGAGAATAAAAAAGACAGTAATGAAAAAGACAACAATTAAAAAGACAACAATGAAAAAGATGGTATTGAAAATGACAGCAATGAAGATCAGCCGGTTGAAACTGCAGGATGTTCTACCGTACATTCGTCAGTTTACTCGGATGTATATGACAATGACGAATCAGATGTATCATATAGCTTAGATGTTAACCTTGAAGCCGCACCTGTTGAAAAACAGGCTGGCGTAATTTCCGGATATATTGATACGAAGCTTACTTATTCAGAAAATCTTTCCGAATTTTTCAAGTCTGGGTTTGATGTTGCAATAGAAGGGACTGATTTTAGAACAGTAACTGATGAAAAGGGTTATTTTGAATTTAGGGGAGTTCCTTCGGGAGAATATACTTTATTAATAAGTAGACCTTATTATATAGATGCCATAATTACTAATATTCCAGTTGAGCAAGATGAAAGAATAGAAGTCAGTTCCGAGAAAAATCCTATCAAACTTTTGTATGGAGATGTGGAGGACGATAATGCCGGTAATATAGTAGACCTTGTACGGGTCGTTGCTCATTTTTTCACTATGAAAGGTGAAGAAAATTATAATGAAATAGCCGATTTGGATAAAAATGGCGCTATCAATATGGTGGATATTGTCATTGTACTTTCGTGTTATCAAAAGTGTACAAAACCATGCTTGTGGTTGCAGCCACCTCAGGAACTGGTTGTAGAGAATTATGCAAACGATTCTGTGACTTTGTCATGGACACCTCCGATTAACATGAACGGTATACTGGGATATGAAGTGTTAAGAGATAATGTGGTGATTGGAACAACAGAAAATTCAACATATACGGATACCGGAATTAAGGCAAATACAGCCTATACATATGCGGTACGGGGCTATGGTGGAAAAGATACTTTTGCAAAAGAGTCCTACGAGGTATTTGTCGAGATTCCGGATGTGAATGCTCCCACTAAGCCCATTGACTTGAAAGTAGTTGAAACAACAGACTCGACCATAACTTTTGAGTGGAAAGAGTCAACCGATAATGTGGGAGTAGCCGGGTATAACATATATTGCGGGGAAGAACTGATCGGTACCACAAATGCGGATGTAACGAGCTTTACGGCTGAGGGACTTAAGAGGTTTGAAGCTTATTACTTTACGGTAGAAGCCTTTAATCAGGCAGGGATATGTTCCGACAAAAGTGAGCCTTTAGAAGCGGGAATAGGTCTGGTCCTCGAATCGGATATGACAATAGAGGAGGATCTCTGTATAAATGCCGGTACTCTCGATCTTAACGGACACAAGCTTGTTGTCGAGGGAAATATATTGCAAAACGGTGGAATGATAGATATTAACGGCGGAAGTTTGATAGTAAAAGGAGACTACTTTGTCGGTGATGCAGAACAAGGACAACCCGGCAAAGGGAAGCTGGTTATGACGCATCAGCCTGATTATGTCAGGGTTGAGGGAGATTTTCTGATGTACTCATCTTCGGACCACACCGGCTTACTGACCGAGGGAACTATTGAGCTTAAGGGAAGCTTTACGCAAAAGAACGGTGGGTGTGCATCGAACTTTTATGCAACGGGTTATAATAAAGTGCTGCTGAGTGCCGATAGGGCGGATGCTCAGACCATAACCTTTGATAATGTGGGAAGTTCAAAGATTAATATTCTTGAGTTAAAAAAGCCAATAGAGTTTTATGAGTTTATTGACACTGCTTCAATTAAGGTTTCTAAAACGGGTATGAGAAATATGTCCATAGGGTTAATGGCCCAGGGAGAAGAATCCGGTTCATATTTTTATGAAGAACTTATTGAAGGATTTAAGAAAGATTACGTGGCCAGAAACACCCAAGGGGTGAACACCGCAGACGGGAGTTTTTCCTATGGGATTAATTCAATGCTTGTTAAGATGATAGGGTTTGATCTCAATATAGGGGCTAATTACAATTCTCTCGAGGAAGAATCCAAGATGCTTAAAAACGGATGGAGCTTTAGCCTTGAGGGTTGGCTGGATATTGAAGAACATGGCGGCAACAATAAGCTCATTAAAGTTATGATTCCCGGAGGGGAAAAAAGTTATTTTGTCTACAGTGGAGGAAGCATTAAACCCAAGTATACGAGGAATAGACTTTCAATGGAAGGCAGCAGCTATGTTTTGACTACAAAGGATTTGAAAAAATACGGCTATGAGAGTTACGGAACAAATAAATACCGCATAAAGTGGATGGAAGACAGGTATGGAAACAGAATTGATTTTCAATATGACGGAAGCAACCGCATAAAAGGCATTACTGATGCTGTGGCAAATTCTATTGATATAAGTTATGATGCCGGCAAGATTGAAATAAAACACATGAAGTCATCAAGGGTAGTTTCTTATATTTATGAAGGTGATTTGCTAAAGCAGGTTGCTGATCCTATGGGGATAAAAACTTCCTTTGAGTATGATGAAGGGAACCGTATTGCCAAGATTGTGGATAATAATGGCAATGTTGTGGGACGTGTGACGTATAAGGCAAATTCGAGCGGTAAACCTATGGTTAATGTGTATGTTGATTCACTAGGAAATTATAGAAGATACACCTATTATGAAAACGAGAACAGGACCGAACTTGAGGAAGGGGAAGAGCCCCCCAAATTTGTACAGATTGCGGCAGCAGATAATAATATAGCAGCATTAAAAGAAGACGGTACAGTGGTAGTCTGGGGAAGTAATATAAATGATGAATGTGATGTGCCGGAAGGATTGGCGGGAGTAAAGAAAATAGCTGCAGGTCAATTCCATATAGTAGCATTAAAAAATGATGGAACAGTGGTAGCTTGGGGAAGAAATGTTAATGGGGAATGTGAAGTACCTAAAGGTTTGACAGGTGTGAAGGAAATAGCTGTTGGAATTTCGCACACAGTGGCATTGAAAGAGGACGGAACTGTGGTAGCTTGGGGGAAAAATAATTACGGCCAATGTAGTGTACCTGAAGGATTGAAAGGAGTAAAAGCGATAGCTGCAGGTGAATACCATACGGTAGCATTAAAAGAAGATGGGACAGTAGTAGCTTGGGGTAGGAATTATTTTGGACTATGTAAAGTACCGGAAGGATTAACCGGAGTAAAAGAAATAGCCGCTGGAGTTCTTCATACAGTAGCTTTGAAGAAAGATGGGACAGTGGTAGTATGGGGTCCTAATTTGTTTGGGGAATGTAATGTACCGGAGGGATTAAGAGACGTTAAGACAATATTTGCAAAAGAAAATTATACTGCTGCATTAAAGGCAGATGGGACAGTAGCGGTTTGGGGTTCTAATACTTATGGTGTATGTGATGTACCGGAAAGTTTGGGCAAAATAGAGGCAATATATGCGGGTAGGTATCATATAGCAGCGTTGAAATCTGATGGAACGGTAGAGGTCTGGGGCTGGAATACTCTTAGAGAGTGTGAAGTTCCTAAAGGATTGACAGGAGTAAAGGAATTATCACTGGGATACGCTTATACAGCGGCATTAAAGAAAGATGGAACGGTAGTAGTTTGGGGTGGTGGAATTAGAGATAATATGCCCAAATCCAAAACGAGGACTTCCACCTATATCCACAAAGATCATAGGGTTGTTGAGATTATAGATCCATTGGGAAAATCTACAACGTACAGATACAACGATTACGGCGAGTTGGAATCATATACCGACCGCTACGGAAATACCACAACCTATTTACTAAACAACAGCACCGGAAATGTAGAGAAAATTATAAATCCTGATAAGTCTGAAAAAACCTTTGGTTATGACTCAAACAATAACCTTATATGGGAGAAAGACGAAGAAGGAATTTTTACAAGATACGTATATAAGAACAGCTATGATTACGACACCACAAACGAAAACATAAAATACGTGTCCGACAGCGATGGAATACATTTGAGAATGAAAGCAACATATTTGAAGGGAAAACTCCAGGGTGATCAGGTAGTTAATCTGACAAAGGATAATGCAGCGGATTTTGCAATCACCGAATACCTGCCGTATTCAACCGAAGAATTAGAGGAGAACAACATAAAACTTAAGGGAATTATCCATAAAGTGAAAGACCCCTTGGGAAACATTACCACGTACTACCATTATGAAAACGGAAATGTAAGGAAAATTGAAGAACCTTATGATGAAAACAGTCCGTCAGCGAAAGTAACGGAGTACACATATAACAATATGGATGTGGTTGAATATGAATATTCTCCGAAACGCTATAGAACCGATTATGTATACAATGCGAACGGTCAGGTGACAGAGGTTGTGAAGAACAATGGAGACAATAGGTATACACCAATTACAAAGAGCAGTATAACCAAAATATATTATGATAATATGGGAAGAATAAAGCAGACAATATCTCCTAAAGAAAATGATGAGCTTTTACCTGAGGTTCTTGGGGAGGCAGGATACAAATACGAATATTACAGCAGCGGAAAGCTATGGAAAGTCACTGATCCGTATAATTATACAACAATATATACTTATGACTTGTACGGGAATCTTAAGACAGAGCAAAAACCTAACGGTTCGGTGTATCTTTACGAATATGACGATTTGGACCGCCTAACGAGTGTTTATTTCAAAGAGGATTCAAATTCGAAAAAGGAGCTTTTGGAAGAATGCTTCTATTGGGAAGAGACTAGTAAGGATGAACAGAACAATTATTTTGTAACAACGAAGGAACGCTACGAGTATTTAAACGATTATAGTTCCAGATGGACAACTTATTATTATGATTATGCCGGAAGGATTATAAAAGAAGAATACAGAATGCTTACAGTCGGTGGAATGGATTTTTATGGGGACATTCCAATGGATTTTGACAACACGATGGATTTTGATTACACGGTTCCGGATATAGAGAACGGTTATTATAAAAACGGAATGCTGAAATGGACCAAGGATGCCAGAGGAAATAAGACCTACTACTCATATTGGGGATACGACAGCACTTCAAAAACGACATACGATGAAGTATGGATTCCGGCAAAAGAAGAAAACGGAACAATAAAATATACCTACAAAAGAATTGACTATGACAAAGCCGGAAGAAAAGTGACAGAAAGCACAGGAAAGGATTTTGTTGAGCTATACGGCAAGCCAAAGGAATCCGTAACCTATAAATTCAGCTATTATAATTCAGGAAAACTCTATAGAGAAAGTCTTGCTAATAATCTTTTAAAGGAATATCACTATGATATTGAATGGAACCTGATTGAGGAAATCAGTTATATTGACCCTGAAAGAACGACCATTATAAAATATGAGAATTATGATTATTTAGGTAAGCCGGAGAGGAAGGTTGTTTTGGCAGATGCCAATGACATTATTGTCAAACCCGGTGATAAGACAAAAACCTATAGTGAACATCCCCGTAGCATAGGTTTGATTACGTCATATGAATACGATAAAAACGGTAATATTGTAACTGAAACTTCACCTAACGGCGTTACAATTACATACCGGTATGATATGATGAACAGGTTATTAGAGACTTCACAGCCTGGAGTTGATGAATATGGACAGAGTAAAACCATTAAAGTTCAAAGTCATTACAATTGGGAAGGTAAGGTCGACTATACAATAGATGCAATGGGGAATAAGACAGAGTATGTGTATAACAAGAGGGGACTACCGGAAAAGGTCATAAATATTGTGACAATAGACGGAGAAAAGACGGAATTAATTACTGCGTACCAATATGATAGAGCAGGAAACCTTATTGCGGAAGTGTCGCCGGAAAATTATGACCCGGATAAGGAGCCTATTGAAACAGAAAACAGAATAGAATACACATATGATTGGAAAGGAAGATTAAAAACCAAGGAGTTTGTCGGAATAGAAAAACAGGTTGACCCTGATAATGGATATGCTTGGATAGAGGTGCCTGTGCGTATCGTGTTAAAGGCTTACGAATACGATAACAACGGAAATCTTATAAAGGAGCTCGATGCTTTAGGTTATGAAGCAGGAACCGGTTATGATACGGATTCTAAAATAAAGAGTGGATACGGTACGGTATATACTTATACCTTGGATAACAGGGTGGAAACTGTACTTGACCCAGAAACGGCAGCAAAAGGACTGCCCTATTCGGTAAAATACGAGTATGATGCTTTAGGCAGAAAGACAGCCGAAACCAAGGTGAAAGGTACAAATAAAGATGACAAGTACGAAACAACCACAACATATGAGTATGACGAATTGGGATACATAGAAGCTGTTTTAGTTGACGGAGAGAAAAAGCAAAGCTACGACTACGATTGGCATGGCAATTTGGCGGTGCAAACCGATGCAGAAAACAATACAACTACCTATGCGTATAATGTCATGAATCAGCTTGTCAGAGCAAGTTATCCCGGGGATGAATCCATTGATTCTAACGTTGTTGTATTTAAATACGATGTAATGGGTAATCTTGTAAAGCGAACGAATTCTATGGGTACTGTTGATATATATACCTATGACAATCAAGGAAGGGTAATTTCCCGTACTACCCAGAAGGGTGAAGGTGACAGTGTTGAGGATGCCATTACAATCCAAGCAAAATACGATTTGAATGGCAACAAACGGTTTGAAACAGACGGGGAAGGATACACCGTAGAGTATATCTATGATGAGCTTAACAGACTGGTTGAAACGAGGTATAACGGTGTAAAGACCTCAGAAGGACGTATTGTAAACCATTCGATTGTCTATAGATACGATAAAGACGGAAATATGACAGAAACGGTTAAAATTGTCCAAGATAAAGACAACACCGTTTCCAATACCTATACTAATGTCTATGATCCTTTGGGCAGATTAATTGAGACTAAGGATCCCGACGGCATAGTTGTTGAAAAGCTGGAGTATAACCATAACAATGCACAGATAAGGTCCTATGATGCATTAAACAACTGCACGGAGTTTAGATATGACCGAAACAACAGGAGAACAGTTACAATCGATGCAGAGAACCATATAGTAGAGCAGGGGTATGATCTTGCGGGCAATGTATCATATAAAATTGACGGTAGGAACAATAAGACAATTTATACATATGATAAGTTTGACTTGTTGCGAAAAGTAGAAATATTGGAAAACGGGAAAACAGTGCCGGTTGAACTCAGCAGCTATACCTATGACGGCAATGGCAACATTTTGACCCAGACGGATGGAAAAGGGAATACCATAACTTATCAGTACAATGCCCGGAATAAACTAAGCAAAAAAACTGACGGCAGTGGAAAGGCTGAATCTTATAAATATTATGCGGATGGAAATCTCAAAGAGAAGACAGACAGGAATTCTATAATAACGTTGTATACCTATGACTGTCACGGAAGGCTTAGGGTTCAGAACAGCATTGGGGAAAATCCTGTCAAAATAAGCTATACCTACGATAACAATGGCAATGTCTTGACTGTAACAGCAGGCAATGAAGAAATAGTACGGACATATGATGAACTTGGCAGGGTTAAGACCAAGACAGTGTCCAATATAGGTGAATCGAAATATGAATATGATATAATTTATGATGAGGAAAAAGGATGTCTTGCTGAAAAGTCAACTGACCCGAAAGGGAACATGACCACAAAGGTATACGACAATGCAGGAAGACTTAAGTATGTTGTTGACGGTGATGAAAAATCAACGGTATATACCGAGTACAACTATTACGCCAACGGAAATCGTGAAAGTGTTGTATATCCTAACGGTTCAAAAGAGGTATATACTTACTATAAGAATAATTTACTATGGACCTTGACAAATAAAAAAGCGAACGGCAGCGAAATGGATGTCTATACATATTATTACGACGGTGCCAACAATCAGGAACGCAAACATGAAAAAATCAATGGTGTTGATAAGGGAACCACAACATACACCTATGATTGTTTAAACAGGCTTGAAACTGTAACGGAACCCTCAGGAAGAGTTACGGTGTATACTTATGACGGTGCAGGAAACAGGGAGACCGAGACCATAAAGGATGGAGCCGATACAATAGAAAAGAAATACGATTATAATGACAGTAACTGGCTATTGAGCGTAACTACTAAGGTAAACGGTACTATAACGGACGTAGTAGGCTATTCTTATGATGATAACGGTAATCAAACACAGGTATATCAAAACGGAGAGCTTATTGCTGAATATGTATATGACAGCCTGAACCAGCTTATTAAGGCAACTGTCGGTGAGAATGTGATTAACAACACCTACAACGGCGAAGGCTTGAGGGTGGCAAAGAAGGTAAACGGAAGCATTACAAGGTATTTGTATGAGTACGATAAAGTTGTGCTTGAGGTAAGTGGCAGCGGAGGGCAAATAGGACGCAACATATACGGAACAAACCTTTTGATGAGGCAGGCAGATGGGTTGAACCTATATTATATGTACAACGGTCATGCCGATGTTACTGCTCTCATTGATGCAAACAACGGAAGAATCAGAGCATCGTACTATTATGATGCCTTTGGAAATATACAGGAAGAGAA
>ERZ795046.3284-NODE-3284-length-12930-cov-73.077049_pt1 | contig 12930 bp, 10 predicted proteins | sample MGYA00375130_ERZ795046 | MGnify/ENA primary metagenome ERZ795046 (study PRJEB30175, sample SAMN05720202) | activated sludge metagenome | isolation source: anaerobic digester from wastewater treatment plant | place: Japan | collected 2015-05-15 ...
CAGATTATTTTATAATATTTGCTATAGCCCTTTTCAGCAAAAACAAGACCGAAATATTCCGCATTGGGCTGAAGGTCTACACTATAGAAAAGATTTTTTTCAAGTACATCGAGCCATTGTTTTCCCCTTTGGGCGTATTGGGAGACTGCCTCGAAATTTCTTTGTCTTGCCAGTTCTGCTGCTGTAGGGTCATAATAACTGGTTGAGCTGCTGTAGATACCGGAAACAGAACCATATCGAGATCCGCCGTATATGGTTCCGGTAGTGGATGTGTAACCTCTGCCGGCATCTATAGAACTAGCTACAGCTCCCAGTGCAAGCAGCACTGCCCCTGCGGTATATTCTGCTTTTTCTTTTCTATAATATTCTTCCGATGTATAAACCTTAAGTTTTTTCCAGTTTACCCTATCGTCGCTTTCATAAACAGAAAAATGGGTATCTGTAAATGAAATTGTTTTTCCTGAATAATTTTTTATTGCAATTTTTATCATTAAATCCTCATCAACATAGACAGGATAGATGATCATACCAATATTTTGGTCGGTATAAACAGGGTAGTAAGCAGATCTTTCCTGAATAACCTGAATCTGATCATTTTGAATGGGTACAAAATGGTATGTTGCGCATGAAATTACAGAAAGTACCAGTAATAACAAAATGCTCATCCTGCAGTAATGATTTTTCACAAGATTCTCCTTGCTTTATTGAATAGCTTCTATGCTCGAATACCAAGGGAAATAACTCTTATATTTGCTAAGGTAATACTCCAGCCCTGTGGTGTTAAAAAAAAGGGTAATGGGATCTTGATAAGAAGGGGTACAGCGGACTACGAATCTATCGGCTTTTGCTATTTGTTGTAATAGTTCAGAGATGTCTCCTATGTAAAAGCTTGCTTTCCCATCGGTCGAATTAGACCAGAATGTTCTTTGGGCTGGATTATTTCCAACTCTAAAATCAATATATTTACCCCGAAGCTTAAAATATTCTATATCACTTCCCAAAAAGGTATTCCAGATAATAAATAGCTCGATTGTTTCAGAAGTAGCTCGAATTACCAAACGTTCTTTAGTTTTAAAATAATTTTTTGGCCCATCTGCCTCAAGGATTAAGAATACTTTTGATTCGTCGGTAATTGGGTCCGTTTCTTCATAATCTATCCATTCTGAATCGGGTGGTGGGCTTTGGGCCGGGATAGAAGAAAGGGAAACCAGCATAGCCACGATCATAACAAATGTTCGTTTCATATTTATTCCTCTTTTTTGTGTTAATGCAAATATCATGCCAAGTGTTTTTTGGTGGAAAGACCCTGGCGGGGTACGTAAAAAGCAGTATTTCATAGCACTAAGGGCCAGGAAAACAGTAACGATAGTTTCATAGTTACGGAACAAAAGTTACGAAGCATTATGAAAACTAATCTTATAGGGGTGTCTAAAATAAAAAGAATGGTGGCTGCTGTGGCACCTGTAATTGGCATGTTTTATGCAGATTGTCTGCCATGGATTCTCATGATACTATGAAAGATATGGCAAAGACAGTCTCGGTTCTGGTGACCTTTATAGGAAATCGGGATCCCTATCCACAGGATGATGAAACTCCGGGGCCTATTCTATCCTTTTTATTGCAGCATCCGGTAGATATCGTTTATATGCTTTGCAGCAGCGCTGCCTACCATGAGCGAGCCCAAGATTTAATAAGAGAAGCTAAAGATGAAGGATTGGTCACCAAATTCGAAACGGTAGATTTTTATGTTCCCGATGTGGTCGATTACGGAATAATCTGGGAACGGTTGCTCATGAGTCTTACGGATATACAACAGCGTGTTCATGAACATCTTCCAGTACGGATAAGTGTAGAATGGCTTTTTTTACTGGACTCCGGAACCCCGCAGATGAAATCCTACCTTTTTCTTGCTGCCGCGACACAACAATTTCCGGCTCGTCTTTACCAGGGCATTCCGCCAGCCTTCTCCGGTGGAGCCTATAAGAGCCGCCAAGTAAACATAGAACCTTTTTCTTTTATGCGGCCTGCATTCATTGTGGAAGGGAAGGTTCCAAATGTATATGAGGCTGATATAGGAGCGAATACAAATACCACTGGGAGTAATGCTCCCAAATATCGGGAAGCAGAAGAACGGGCATTGCGTATTGCCCGATATGAAGACCCGGTACTGCTTTTAGGCGAGACCGGTACAGGAAAAACCAGAATAGCCCGTCAGATACATGATGCGAGTCCCCGGAAAAGCGGGCCATTTGTAGAAGTAAATTGTTCAGCTATTCCGCGGGATCTAGCAGAAAGCGAACTTTTTGGTCATGTCCAGGGAGCCTTTACCGGAGCCAATAAAAATCGAAGCGGCAAAATCCGGGCTGCTCAAGGGGGGACCCTGTTCCTTGACGAAATCGGAGACCTGCCGCTGGAACTGCAGGTTAAGCTCCTTAAGGTGTTGGAAGAACACACCCTGTATCCAGTTGGCTCCGATGAACCTGTTACGGTTAATGTCCGGCTTATCGCGGCAACCCACCGGGATTTAGAACACATGGTAAAAGATGGCAGTTTTCGTAAGGACTTGTACCAGCGCCTTAAGGTTGTTGTCATTCGGCTTCCGCCTCTGCGGGACCGCAAAGAAGATATTTTACCTCTGGCTGACTATTTCCTTGATGAACGGAACCGTAAATATGGGGAACATAAGGAGCTTTCTGAGGCAGTAAAAAGCCGTTTGCTTGAATACTCGTGGCCCGGAAATGTCCGGGAATTGCGGAATACGATAGACAGCGCCTGTTCCATATCCCAGAAGGAGCTCATCGAGCTGGATGTATTGCCCGAAGAATTACAAGCTGGCACCTGGAGTAAGTATGGAATGCACGGCGCGTCTGGTGATATGCCGGGGGAGATCCTGCCTCCGGAAGGCTTGGATCTGCGGGCCCGGCTTCTTCAGGTTGAATGGAGCTACGTGGCCGCGGCCCTTCGCAGAACCGGAGGCAACCGGGAGGCGGCGGCAAAACTTTTGGGCATGACGGGACATGCCTTCCGCAAGGCCCTGCGGGAACGGCTTGCCGGTTTTTTCGAAAACGAATGGGAAGGAGAATAAGATGCCGGAACGACAGGTACTCATTTGTACGGTAGGAACCAGCCTTTTTTCTGGGAATCTGGAACGGCTTCCCTTCGAAAGGGACAATCCCCCGAATTGGGAAAACCTTAAAAGGGCGTATCAAGAAAAAAATTGGAGGGCCCTCGCAAGAGAATTAGCGAGCCTTCCACCAGATAGCCGGGTTTGTGGCGCAGAAATTAACACCATCCACGAACTTATTACGCAAAAAAGGATTCCCCTCCGGGCCATCCATTTTCTTGTCTCGGATACCACCGCAGGAGAAGAAACAGGCAAGGTCCTTCAATTTTATTTTGAAAATCATCCCTCCCACCGTTTTAGCGAGGTAGCATATCACCGTATCGAAAAATTGCAGGACCAACATCCTCAGGATTTTAAAGTATATGGTCTGCGAAACCTGGTTCGGGAAATTGGAACTATCATTCAACGGGTAGGTGGTCCCGAACAGGTGCTTATCGATGCCACCGGTGGGTACAAGGCCCAAATTGCCATTGGGGTGCTTATTGGCCAGGTGCTCAATATTCCGGTCATGTATAAACATGAGCGGTTTTCTCAGATTATCGATTTTCCTCCCTTGCCGGTTTCTTTTGACTACAGCCTTTTTGGAACCTACGCGGGGCTTTTGCACTATCTTGAAAAGGGCCTCGTCACGGTAGATTCGGAAGAACTGGATCTAACCGAAGAGGATGAAAAACTCCGGGTTCTCCTGGAAGAAACAGAGGTGGGGAACCAAAGACTGTTCGCCCTAAGCCCCATCGGCCAAATATACCTCCTTGGATACCGCTTACACCATCAACGGAAAGTGACAGAACTCGTTTCCACTCAAAATAAAGAGGCTCCCCACTTTTCGGATGACCACTATCCCCAAGGTTTTCAGGACTATGTGATAAAAATCTGGCGGGAAGTCCCCTGGATTGTAACCACAAGGAGTCTTCCCTATCACCAGCAACGGTCTATCAAAGGGAGGGGCTTCACGGTACAAGAAATAGATGGGCAACTCCGGCTTATTGGCACCTATCGGGATAGAAACGACTTTGGCGCCCGCTTTGAGATTATTCCCACCGATACTTCCCGGGAAGCCCTTATGTATGCGGTGGAGTGGTTAAATGAAGCCTACGGAGAGTAAGAAAGGGGGCAGTGCGGCGTAACAAAAGTTCCGTAACGACGGAACAATGGTTACTTTTTTAAAGGTCCGTTTCAGGGGTGGGCTTCTTCTTGCTTTGGGCTCGCGTTCTCCCTGATTTTTCCCTCCCCCACATCCTGCCACATACAAAGTTCCTACAGGAACGGAGCTTTTTCATATTGCAGGGATAAGAAGATGCTCGTAGTAGCGGGACTAGAGGGGAGCTAGAGGCGGCTAGAGTTTTTAGAGATATTAGAGATTATAGAGATTTAACTACTTCTAATATAAAAAAATACGCAAAAAAACATTGACAATTTTTAAATCTCAGAAATATCATAGGAGGTACCAATCATGGCTCATCAGCTTGAAAGCCTTTCGCTCAATTGCACTCTCACCTTTCAGAAACCCGTTAAGGTAGATACCTATCCACCTTTTGTTATTCGAAGCGTGTTGGGGTACCACCTTAAACGAATGCACTGTGTAGCCCACCAGACCCCCTGTCAGGACTGCGTCTTCCGGCGCACCTGTGCCTATGTGTTCCTCTTTGAAAGCATCATCGAGAAGGATACGCCGGTTTTGGATGGCCGTGATCGGGCAAGTCATCCCTTTAGGCTCATTGCCCACACTGAACCGGGTAGGGAGGCACGGGAACTTCCCTTAACGGTTCAGCTATTTGGTCGAGGGGTGGAATATGTGCCCCACGTGGTCTTTGCATTACGGGAAGGAGGGAAAGGGGGACTTTTTCGGGAGCGGGTCCCCTACAAAATCAGCGTGAACAATGTAAAGGGAGAGGCAATTCTTGAAGGGGACCGGCTCGTGCAGTCCCGTCTGAGCACTGAGCGGTATAGCTATCCGGACGGCGACGAGATGGAAAGCCGAACGCTTCATATTTACTGTCACAGTCCCCTGCGTTTTAAGGTGAATAATCGCCTAACCAGCGATTTTTCTGGCCGGGACCTGATAGCCGCCACGAGCCGGCATCTGGACACGCTGTTTTTTCTTTATGGGAATGGCACAGAATTTGCAAAAGAAATACAAAACAAAAAGTGGGAGGGAGAAGTAAAAATAACCCATCGGGACCTGGCCTGGCGGGATTATCCTCGGTATTCCCGTCGCCAGGGAACTCCGATGAAACTGGGCGGCCACGTGGGACACCTTACCCTAAGTGGAAGCGCCCCCCGCTGGGTTTGGGAAACCCTGCACCTGGCAGGCCGCATCGGTACCGGTAAAAACACAAGCTTCGGCTTTGGCCATATCGAAGTAACGGAGGAGTAAGGGGAAGATGGAATTTTATATTGAACGTTGTAAAAACAGAGAAGAACTTGTATTTGATTGTGAAGTCATTACACCTATGTTTTTATCCGGTGCGGACCCTAAAACAGTTGAACTCCGTCCTGCATCGATTAAAGGGGCTTTACGCTTTTGGTGGCGAGCGCTTTATGGTGACAATAATATTGATGAAATGAGAAAAAAAGAAGCAGACCTCTTTGGGAACACTGAAAAAAAGAGCAAAGTAAAAATATACATTAATGATGAAAAAATAAATATTGAAACAGGAGTAAATGGTGGAAAAATATATGGTAAATTTAATTTAAAAATCTTCGACTATTTAGCATTTGGTCTTTGTGAATATAATAAAGAATTAAAAGGAAATAAATATATACGCCCACATATTGTTCCTGGCTCTACATTTTCTCTGGTTATTAAATTACATAATTGTACACAAACAGAAAAATCTCAAATTATTAATGCCCTAAGTTGTATACATTATTATGGCAGTATTGGATCAAGATCTAGAAATGGCTTTGGCTGTATTTCAATAAAACCACAAAATGGGGAAACTAAATTAGAACAATTTAAAAACTTTAATGGGGAATTAAAGAAATATACTTCTTTTAGTAATCATTCAAAAATATTTGAGATAACTTATGCAAATACCTGGGAGAATGCCCTTTCAGACATTGGACTAGCTTATAGAGAAGCCCGTTTATCAATAGAGGCAAAACACAAATTTAATTTACGGCCATATATAGCAAAACCTCTTGAAGTAAAAAATGAAAATGTTCACATCTCTGATAGACACGCAAAACCATATTTTTTACATGTAAGAAAGGATATTAAAAATGGCAAACCCATTTTCATTGGTACAATATTATTCTTACCTTATTCCTATAGTGGTAATACAAATAATTATAATGAAGCATGTAATAAATTAAATGAATATTTGTCAAAGAAATGCATATATCAAGGAGGCCGCTGATGCCCTTCGAAAAAAACAAAGAAACATATTGGAGAAATAAGTTCATATCTTACCTTCATGACCCTTTTGATAAGGTGATGAAGTTAAAAGATCATGAGAATCGGGCAAGATTAATTATAGAAGAATTTGGCGAACAGGTTCCTAATAACGATGCTGATATATGGAAAACCGCGGATGGTATTGCTTCGGGGTTTGAACGGGGGACATTCCCGGGGTACTCTGAGGATCCACATAAAAATGGTTTTATTGATTTTGCTGAAAAACCCATTATTACCCATCCAATCCAGGGGGGAAATATTAAAATTGACAAAGATCAACTAAAATATTGGACAAATGATCTTTTAAAAACAAAAATTGCAGAAATTATTGGTGAGAGGGCTGGTGAAGGTGGTTACTCAAGCGCCCTGAATAATCATGAAAAATTTGTACAAGGTCGCTTTCTATATACCCACTTGGGATTGCGGTTTAAACTGGCACAGGATAATGTGGCGGGCTTTGGCGCATTATGGCATAAGATACCGGCTGATAGCAGAATTCCTGACCACTCCATCTGGCATCATAATGCCCTTGTGTCTGCCCTTGTTTCCTGTATGAAACCTGTTGGACTGAAGTTAGATCAAAATGAAGCGTTAAATAATATTGAAAACGTAGGGGTTATGATTTTTACGGTAACCCCGGTGCAATCCTTTATAAGCAAGGCAAGAAAACTGCGGGACTATTGGACAGGTTCTATTCTCTTGTCATGGCTTGCTTTTGAAGGCATCAGATGGATCATTGAATATTTAGGTCCAGATCATGTGTTGTACCCTTCTCTACTCGATCAGCCTCTTGTTTTAGAATATCTTAAGAATGAATGGAAAATTGACGAACGATATCTCCCTCACCTGCACCAATGTAACGATATTGCCACCTTCCCCAATAAGGTTCTATTCCTTGTTCCTTTAAATTATGCTGAAGAAATTGGAAAGGCAATACAAGATCATATACAAAAGGAATGGGAGAAACTTGCAAATATTGTTATTGATTTTATAAAAGATAAAACTAACTGCAACAAGGATCTTGTAAAAAAACAATTTAACGAACAAATTTCCAGCTACTGGGATATTAGTTGGGTTGCCACACCATTACTGAGTAATGAAGATGACAATGACCATAAAAATGAAAATGAGTATTATAGACTAATTAACGAAAAACTTATTAAAAAAGTAAACACACAAATAAATATATTCAAAGAAATAATTAATTATAAGATTGAAGTTGGAAAATTATATCCCCTTACCAACCTTTTAGCTCAAAATGCACTTTCTAATTTAAAGATGTCAGCTCGACATATCCGGCCTGAGCAAAATGGTATTAAATGCAGTCTTTGCGGAGAAATGGAAGCCCTTACCGATACGCCATACTCTGGCATGGATGCGGCCCATAAGTATAAACAAAATATGGAAAGTTTTTGGCAAAATGTAAGAAATGGGCTCAACATTAAGGATGCACAAAAAGAAAGCAGTGAGCTAAAAGAACACGAAGCCCTGTGTAGCATATGTCTTGTGAAACGATTCTTAGCCCGAGCTTTAAATGAAAGAAATTCTGAGCATATACTTAAAAACACATTTAAGGATTACGAATCGTTCCCCTCAACAACGGAAAAATCACTATATAATTATTACAAAAGAAAAAATATAATAGAAAGGGGAGAACAAAAAAAGATTGCTCAGCAATTATATGACGCAGAAGATGATTCAAAGTCAGGTCTAAAAGATTTGAAAAATAAGGACAAATATTATGCGCTGCTTCTCATGGATGGGGATAATATGGGAAAGCTTATTATGGGAGAAACCATCGCAGCTACGTGGGGAAGCGTACTCCATCCAGAAATTAAAAAGAGAATGCAGGATAAGGATTTCGAAGGGAAATATCGTGAGAATTGGGAAAAACTTTATGATTTAAAGCGATTAATAACCCCTGCAATTCACAGCGCAATATCTGAAGCCCTTGGAGACTTTGCCCTGTATGGAGTTCCACGGATAATTGAAAAACATGGAGGCAGGCTTATTTACGCCGGTGGTGACGATGTTTGTGCCATTATGCCCATTGATACCGTTTTAACAGCGGCTAAGGAAATCTCAGAATATTACACAAGATATTACTCTATTATATCTAAAAATGGGCAAGATAAACTAGAAGAAAAAATTATACAAGAAAATGGAACTATAAACTTAACCCCAGGGAAACTTTCTCACGGAATGGGTAAGGGAGAAAAAATAAGTATCTCCGCTGGGATCATCATAGCCCATTATAAAGAACCTCTTACTACTGTAATTAGAGACAGCCACAATCTTTTGGATACTTATGCAAAAGAAAAAGCTGGACGCAATGCCTGTGCTATCGAACTCCGCAAACGAAGCGGGGGAAGCCGGTATTTTTACAGAAAATGGGATGATCCTGCGTGGGAGAGCTTTAACAAACTCTTTAATACTGAACAAGAAATACTATCAAATTCTCTGCTTTATAACCTTGAACTCTATAAAGATGGAATTGAAGCAATCATAGAAACCTATAAAGACAACGAAGAGGAACTAAAAAAACAATGTATTGCATTTATCACAAGTATTGTAAAAAAATCCATAGAAAGAGATTTAATCAGAGATATCCCAGAACACATATACACAGTAACGATTACTAAAAAGATTACCAAAGATAAGACAGAATATACATTTAACACGGATGTTCTAAAAATGCTTGCGTTCTTAAGGGGTGAAGGAAATGAATAACATTTCTTGGTATACTTATAGGCCAATAGATACAATTTTAGTCAGAGGCGCTGAAGATGATAGTTCTTCTAATGCTACTATTTTTCCGCCCCCAGCCCAGACTATTGCGGGGGCTGTCAGAACCGCTTTTTTAAAAGAACGGGGAATTACTATATCCAAGTATATTAATATTAATCACAAAGCAGACGAAAGTATTTATGACGCAATTGGAAAAGCGGGAGATCCTTCTCCATTTGCAATCATAGGACCTTTATTTGAAATGGATGGAAATGTTTTTGTACCAGTACCAGCAACATGGTTTTATGAAAAAGATGACGAAAAAGAAGATAAAGAATATATCGACGAACACAAGAAAACCTTAACTATTAATTCCAATATTATTGTCCGTTCGAGAAAAGTAAATCAGAATGATTTTACCAATAAAAGAATATATTCATCTAAACCGATAAGAGTATGGCCAGAAAAACTTGAAAAGTCCATTGAGCCTCTTTCAGGATACTATATCAACATCAAAGATCTTTACTTTACAAAAGGACAAGAAAAAATCACATTCTACCAAGGAGGATACTTCTATAGCAAAGAGGAAAGGGTTGGAGTTGCGCTCTATGACAATCGGAGTACCCGGGAAGGCAAACTGTATGGATTTTCTCATTTTAGATTAAGAAATAATGTTCGTTTATTGTTTGGTATTACAAAAGGGAACATCCTCTCTGAGAAAGGATCTTTAAAAATTGGTGCCGAACAACGGTTCGGCTTATATGAAGCGTTTAATAATGATCAATTAAAAAATATTGAGACCGCTAAAAGTGCAGAATCCTATCTTGCACTTTCTTATATTTCCTGCTCAGAAGAAAACCAGCAAAAAATCTTAGCCTTTGATAGGATCGCTTATTTTGGAGGCTGGGATCTAGCCAAGGGATTTCACAAGCCAATGCAAGCATATTATCCGCCAGGGAGTGTGTTTGCTGAGTACATAGAAAATTCAATTCCAATTGGGGAGGACAAAAATGCTTAAACGGGAATTAGCGTCAATTTTAACCTTTTATGGGATTTCGCCTATCCATGCCGGAGCAGGGAGTTCCACATCGGTAGTAGATTTACCGATTCAACGGGAACGACATACCAACTGGCCCCATATACAGGCCTCTTCGGTAAAAGGTGCTCTGCGCCAGCATTTCCGCCGCTTTGCGGAAAATGAGGTAAAGGATGGCAGGAAGGCAAAAGAGTTCATTAATTACATATTTGGTAATGACAGTGATAATGATGGAAATTATCCTATAAAGGACAGTAAAGAAGAAAAAATAAGCAATAGCGCAGGTATTATTTCTGTTTCTGATGCAAAACTGCTTGCCTTTCCTATGAGGAGCAATATAGCGCCATTTGTACATGTGACTTGCCCCGCTGTATTAAAACGACTTTTAGATGATTTAACATTTTGTGGTATTAAACTAACTGAAGCAAAAATACCAAACATACCAAAAGAGCAGGCTGCGGTGATTAAATCAAACGGTAATATCCCGAACCAGATATTGCTTGAAGATCTGCTGTTAACGAAAACAGGGCAGGAAAGTCTTGGCGAGCTTATTGATAAATATGTAGCCCCAATCGAGAATCTTTTACTGGTTAGTGATGAGGATTTTACGTATTGTGTTTCTTTCTGTACAGAAATACAAACCCAGATAAAGATTGATACTAAGACGGGTACAGCAAAAGACGGGGCTCTTCGGTACCAGGAGTTACTTCCTGCCAACACATTGCTTTACAGCGTGGTGTATTACAGCGCTTCCTCTTTCGATACGGAGCTACAGGCAACAACAGTGAAAAGTACCGTGGAAAATGGCATTCAAGGTTTTATGCAGATTGGTGGCGATGAAACGCTCGGCCGAGGTATTTGTAAAATAGAGTGGCATTCTTGTAATGGACAGGGGGCATAACATGAAAAGCATAGCACAATTACGAGCCCAGTATGCGCTTGCTAAAGTTAATCAAATTAAAATTGAATATAACAATGATTTGAACAATAAAAACTACAAATCATTTGTGGCGGGCTGCCCGACGATGATACTCCAGAATGGCCTTGGCCAGGCCTTAGCCTTTTGGGCAGCTAAAAGTAAAACTAATCCAAAGAAAAAAGAAGGACAAATATTGGAAGTAATCCGGGGATGGTTTAACAACTCTAATAATCCTCTTAAATTAGAAAACACTAATACTAAGGATTTTATCGAAAAACTTATGCAGAAGAACCAAAATGATTTTGTCCTTATACAAAAAGAAACGCTCCTCATGCTGGAGTGGTATAAACGGTATGCGAATGCCTTTTTGGAAGACAGAGAAGCTGTTAGTAATGGAGAGGAGTAACTATGTCAGATCACTATAGACAATACCCCAAGCACAATAAACCAACCAAAAACAATTCCCAGACACAGCCTCAACAGAATGCAAACAATAGGGTTCAAGTAAAAATTCCTGCAGGTAATAATGTTCAGACTATATTTAGTCATAATGGGAATTTTTGTTTATGGTTTAATAAATATACACCAATAGTCATTGGCAGCAAAGACGAATACCACACATGTAATAAAAGTGGGGTTTCCTCAGAATCTGTAAATTTTTATAAGGAGCAGTATGATAATTATGCAAAAGGAACAGATAAAAAATTGGAAATGCTTCATAAAAATCAGCGGGACTATTTGCTTTCATTCCCTGAAAAAGATTATGAGGTAATTGAATTAAAAGCAACTACGAAAACCCCTTTGATTACTGGAATAGGGCAACCCCATCCCAATGAAGTCAGCATGGTTTTTGACTATATGCTCGGGATTCCCTATATACCAGCTTCGAGCATCAAAGGACTCTTGCGTTTCACCTCTGTAGTTATAGAGATCAGGGACCCCAAAAATGAAAACAAATACATTCCTGATAAAGAAGGCAATATAAATGATGAGAATATAGCTGAAATCAAATATTATTTTGGCGGCCAGAGCAATGAAGGTGCTGTAGCATTTCTGGATGCATACCCAGAGCATGTTCCCAATTTGCATATAGATATCATGAATCCCCATTACGGAGCATACTATCAGGAAGGTAAAGCTCCGGCGGACTACTTAGAACCTACACCGATCAAATTTTTAACCGTGGCTCCTAAAACTACTTTCATATTCAGAGTAATTATACATAAAAACAAACCGAACTATGAAATTTTAAAACAATCCGTAAAAACAATTCTAGAAGAGGCTCTTACTAAAGAAGGAATAGGAGCTAAAACAGCTCTGGGTTATGGGTTATTTGAACCAATAAAAGAAAGAGATTATACAAACCTTTCAGAAGAACGCAAAAAAAGAGAAGTGGAAAAAAGGAAAATAGAAGAAGAAAAAAAATTAGCGAATATGTCAGAGGTAGATAAAAAAGTATATGAGCTTTCAAAATTAACCAATTCGGACAATGATTTTAACCAAAAATCATTAGCCATTTATAAGGAATTAGATAATTTCCCAGAAGATGATAAAAAAATAATAGCAAAAGCCCTGATGGAATATTGGCAAAAGATTGGAAAATGGGATTCAAAGGCTGAAAAACAAGTAGAGAAAGTAAAAAAATTAAAGTCTATACTAGGATTAAAATAGGAGCCCCCTATGCCGCTTTGTTTTGTAACCTTTTTGGGAACCGGGAACTATGA
>ERZ795046.3285-NODE-3285-length-12929-cov-3.566646_pt1 | contig 12929 bp, 10 predicted proteins | sample MGYA00375130_ERZ795046 | MGnify/ENA primary metagenome ERZ795046 (study PRJEB30175, sample SAMN05720202) | activated sludge metagenome | isolation source: anaerobic digester from wastewater treatment plant | place: Japan | collected 2015-05-15 ...
TTCCATAACAAATACTGATACTACAACAGATACATGGGCAACTAAAGCAAATATACCTACTAATAATGGTTTTTCAACTGCGAGTGTAGTTAATAACAAAATCTATGTTATAGGTGGATATGATGGTAGGTATATTGTATCTATAAATATAGAATATAATCCAATAACAAAAATGGTAAGAGGGAATGTACAAGCATCTTATATTATAGATCTTTTTCCTTTAGGAATTAAGCAAGATCTTACATCACCAGATACTATCGTAATAAGGGATTTTCAATTTGAAACTAAAATATTGGAAAGATAACTGGGCATAACAAAGTACAGACGCACATAACCCGTCGTTTGTACTTCACCGTTAAAGTATAGAAGACTGCCAAAACCGGTACGGAGAAATCCACAGCATCCAACACATCATCTCACCAAATATTTCTTACTACCTAAACAGAAGATCCATCAGCTTTTTCTATTGTGAATCAGTTAAGGGTACAAATTCAAAAATATTGTGTATATTTGTATATAAACCAATATAAAATGACAGTGACAATAAAATCAACTGAAGATAAAGAGAAAATACAAAAAACACTAAGTGAATTGAAGCGAAAAGGCAAACTTAATGCCTTTGAACATTGTGGTAAGCTAAAACTGCAGAATGATCCTATAGAAATTCAAAAGATGATGCGAAATGAATGGTGATAATATTCTTATTGATGCCAATATTGCTTTGTATCTTTTAAATGGTGACAGTATAGTTGCAGAAATATTGAACGATAAAAACGTATATGTTTCGTTTATAACAGAATTTGAATTATTAGGTTTTCATGAAATTAGCTCAGAGGAACGTCATCGGATTGGAATATTTCACAAAGAATGTATAATTGTTGACTTGAATGAATCGATAAAACAGGAAACTATAAGATTGAAGCAGAACAACAGAATTAAATTACCAGATGCAGTTATAATAGCAACTTCTCTTTATATGAATATCCCTTTAATATCAGCTGATTCGAATTTTGAGAAAATCAATGAATTGCAATTTATTAAGTATGAGAAACAAACTGGTTAGAATTCTGTATTAACATCCTTCTATTCAATTTTGAATCCAATATTTAGGACTATGCTTATCATCGATATTATTTGACTTATAATTATCGGTTCGGGAGGTAGGGGAGAAGCAAAGAAATGTTAATTTTTATATTTTAGAAAAATTAATGTGAACTAAGTTAAAAAATAATTATCAAAATATTTGGAAGTTAATAGTATTAACTGTATATTTGCTTATTAATGTTATTGTAAAACCTGAAACACATGAATAGATTACCAATATCCCTCCCGTTTTACCCAGAAAAGCCATATCTAAGTCCGCATGAATTGTGCAAATTAGTCTGATAAAAAGAAATTAGCGGACATATAGTTCGTGTATTTTTATGTTGTCAAAATTAGATGAGAAAAAAGAAGATCAACACATTGGCATTCAAAATAAAATGTAAAAACAAACAATATATTTAATAAATTTGTATGTCAAAATAGGAAGATCGGGCTTCGGGTGAGGTGTTTTTTAATTTTTATTTTGATTGCAGGGATTCAATAATTCTGACAGCTGATCCCAATAACTCATTTTGTGAGACAGTCAGGTAAGTTCTTAAAGGTTGACATCTTTGGGGTTAAAATTCTTGTCGAACAACTAAATATTTTTAAAATGAAAATTTATTTAAAATTTCTGAGTTTTTTTCTGTTGTTATTTCTCTTAAATGCTTGTCAAGAGGATAGTGCACAAATATCAACAAATGATACCAAAGGCGCTGAATTAAATTCTAAAAAGTTTTATCAATCATTTTTAGATTATAAATCAGGGAAAGCATCTTCACGAACAGGTGTTTCCTACACAATAGATGAATTTATTGAAATAACTAATGATGCAGTTAATTATAATCATTCATTCGCACATTTACCTGCTGGGCCTTTAGTTCCTTTTATTGATAGTATCATTTTACCTTCAACTAATATAAGCGAAACTGAAGGTAATGTGATTCTAAATGAAATATTATGTGTTCTAAAGGATAGATACTTATCATTAGAAAATCCCAATGCTAATCTTGTTCAATTTGCTTTAATTCGGGAAAGCAATGCCTTAGCTAATGGAGGTTTTCAAACATCGATCAATTCCTTTTTTATAACTGCACCTCAACAGATAAGTAATGTATCTATTGCTGGAACTTGTACTGGCGAAGGGCCATTTTGTATGGATGTATATTATAGAGATTTTAATGGAACTTGTATGGGAAATGCAGCAAAACAACTAGAGCAGCAGATTAATAATAAACTTCGTGATCCGAACCCTCGGGTGTATTATACAAATGTTGAATATACTTGCGCTCGACCACCTAGCGGTAATATTTGCAGTAATAAAACTATTTTTTATCATGATGTTATTAATTATGATGACCCAATTCTTGGAGACAATAGAACTGATTATCGTGTTTTTCATGTCGATGGACTGAACTATCAAGACTGGACATGTATTCCTTATCCTGATTTAAATTGCTATTATGCATGGGCATTTGTCCCAATATCCAAACAACACAACCCACCAAATAAAGTTTTTCATATGGTAGAGATAAATCCTTGGTTACTTCCAGGTTTACCTGGAGTTGCTGGACATACTATGCAACTTGCCTATGGTGAAAAAAAGACAAGATTCATTGGAGACACCCCTGCAAAATTTGATCAAGTCAATTGTTTGTAATGAGAAAATTTAGATATATAATAATATTGATATATGCAATTATCTTTTCGAAAAATATAGATGCACAAAATTTTATATATACTGCCCCAGCTATTGAAGATAGCTGGGGTATTATTGATGTGCTTGAGGGGAGTGATTATTACCTATTCACTTCAAGTGATTATAATTTTATAAAAGATAGTAGTTTTTGCAATTTAACTTACATTTCCAAAAAAGGGGATTTGATTAAAAGTGAATTGATTCAAAACAGTAAAAGCTTTTCCAGATCAGAGTTTTTTATATCAAGAGCAAATTCTGATTACTTAACTCAAATAGGACTTGATAGGAATCAATATGTTGCTGAATTTATCGAAACGAATATTGAAACCAGATCTTCAGAAATATACTCTTTAGAAAGTGAATTTAATACCACTTTTAATGATATTTTAAAAATTGCAGATTCACTTTATTTTTTTGGGTTGTATAATATTGACTCACAAAAAACTGTTTTAGTTAAAGTTAATCTAAATTCAAAAAAAATTATTTATAGTTCAGCACTTGATGGTTTCCCAGGAGATTTAAAATTAAGTATAGATTTACAATCAGTTGTATTAAAGGGTCTATCCTTTTTAGGTCTAATAGATTTAAATTTTAATAATAAATTAATAAGAATTGAAAACTTAAAATTTGGCACTTTTTCAGGTGATTTATATCCTTTAAAGAACAAAGAAAAATATATTAACTTTGGAGGACAAAGTCAAGACTTACGGAATTTTTATAATGTAGATTTTGGACTAAATATTTTGGATAAGGATTTTAATATTTTAAAAAATATTATTCTTGGTAGAACAGGAGATACTATAGATATTCCAGCGAGAACGCAAAGTATTGCAAGTACAAATGGTGGATTTTATTTTGGTGGTACATCCAACTTTAAAGCATGGGAATATCCTTATGGATATGAGCCATCATGGTTCATGATTATGAAGACTGATTCAGCATTGAATCTTGAATGGACGAAGGAATATGGAGGAGATGCATATTACTTTATGACAGGAATCATTGCGACATCAGATGGCGGTGGAATAGCATATGGTACAAGACAAGATACCACAAAGGGTAATTTTAATCGTGATCCATTTATGATAAAATTTGATAAAAATGGAATGATTACTTTTACCAAGACTTTTCCTCAAACAAAAAAGACATTTGCAATATATCCCGATCCAGCTTCCAATGATTTAAATGTTCAGTTCGAAGAGAACCTGATTACTAAATTTATCATCACAAATACCGAAGGGAAAGTATTAAAGGAAATATTGGGAGATCAAATTGATGAAAAAATGGATATCAGTAATTTATTATCAGGTGTCTATTTTATCAGCGGATATAGTAAAAATTTAGAATTAGTCGGAACGCAAAAATTGATTGTAAAAAAGTAAACTTGATTTGATAACCAAAGTATTCTTTGCGATAGTGACCTTTATAAATATTAAATTGCATGTGGAAAGTAGTAAAATTGAAAAAATCCATTTGAATTCAATATAGATCATAACGAAGGATAGCTATCTCTTGGTTACTCACAATATCGCAAAGCAAACTACCAATACCAATTCGAAGAACTCCACAGCATCCAATACATCCACTATCCAAATATTTCTTACACCATAAACAGAAGATCCATCTTCCAATTCAATTTTAAATCCAATATTTCAGATTAAACATATCATATAAATTGACTTATAATTATCAGTTATTGAGGTAGAGGCGAAGCAATGAAATGATTATTTAAATAAATCAATAGATATTCCCACAATAATATTATCTACGATTTCGTTCGTAGATTGTAGGTAAACATACTTATATTGGTAAGATCGCGATTCTCAATCAATAAAATTAGAATTTACTACTGAAAGATTGAAATCAAAGTTAGACTATTTCTTCCTCAATATACTTTCAGCTCTAAGAGCTCTCAGAAAAAAATAATTATATTTTAAAACTAAATCAAACAAAATGGTTACAGTAATTATTCCAACTTTAAATGAACAGAATACGATTGCACAAGTAATCCAGCTGGTAAAAAAATCTCCTCTAGTCTCAGAAATTTTAGTGATAGACGACAAATCTTTGGACAATACTATAAAAAATGCAAAATGTGAAAATGTAAAAATTTACACCAGCACAAAACTTGGAAAAGGGGCTTCAATGCGCGATGGCATGTTACTCTCAAGCAATGAAATAATAGTGTATCTGGATGCAGACATCGTAAGCTATCCTGTGAATATCATTGACCTACTTACTACACCAATAATCCAAGATCAAGCTGATTTTGTTAAATCATATTTTGAGCGACAAGCAGGCAGAGTAACTGAACTGGTTGCGAAACCATTATTGAGTCTTTTATTTCCTGAATTGGCTCACATCACACAGCCATTGAGTGGCATGATTGCAGGAAAAAAAAGTTTATTTGAACAGGTTACATTTGAGAATGATTATGGTGTAGACATTGGATTGCTTCTAGATATGTTTCAAAATAAAGCGAGGATGGTTGAAATAAATATTGGCTATATAGAGAATCGAATGCAATCCTGGGAACAATTGGGAAAAATGTCAAAAGAAGTTTCTAGAGCAATACTAAAAAGAGCAGAACTCATCAAACAATCAAATCTTGCAATCCTTGAGAATATTTCTCTTATCAGAGATCAAATGGATTTTGCAATAAAAGAAAGTCTATTCGGTCTTAAAAAGATGTTGATTTTTGATATGGATAACACTATTCTACAAAGCAGTTTTATTGCCACTACTGCGCTGCAATATGGATTCAATGATAAACTTATCGAAATAGTATCAGAAAACAGTAATCACTATACTAGAACTAAATTAATTGCCCAACAAATAAAAGGACTTAAGATAAATCAATTATTGGTAACTCTGGATAGTATACCGATTACAAATGATTTTGAGCTGATCGTCAAAGAATTTAAAAGTAATGGATATATCTGCGGTATCATCAGTGATAGTTATGATTGCATCACCAATCATCTTGTTAATAAATTTGGTCTTGATTTTTCTATAGCTAATGAATTAGAATTTTCAAACAGTATTTGCACTGGTGAGGTCAAAGTTCCATCAGTATTTATTAGAACAAAAGAAAGCAATTGCAATCATGATTTTTGTAAATCAAATGCCATGCGTGAAGTCGCAAAAAGATATAATATCGACTACCAAAATATTATTGCAGTCGGTGATGGAGATAATGACATTTGCCTTATAAAAGATTGCGGAATTGGGATTTCCTTTTGCTCATCAAATCCTACATTGGATTTTATTGCAAATAAAATTATCCGAGAAAGATCATTTACACCTTTGCTTGAATTTATAAATTGATCAACTTGGCCTCAATGTCTACTAGATTTTTTATATAGGCTGAAATAACTTCCAATGCTTTACCAAAATGGTGATTATTATTGATAATGATGTCTATATTTTCAAGATACGGCAATATAAATTTTTGATATGCAGGAGCAACATGATTATTATATCTGTACAATACATCTTCCAAAGGATAATTTCGTTCAGTTTGATCCCTGATGATTCTTCTTGATATTTTCTTTACATCATCTGCATCAATCAATATTATGAGATCTAGTAATTCTCTCACCTTTTCTTCGTGTAGTATAAATAAACCTTCCACGATATATACTGTAGCGGGGGACAAAACGATTTCTTTTGCAGTGGCCTTTTCATTATTAAATGTATATTCTTTTCTTCGAACTGTTTTATTCTGCTTTAATAATTTCAAATCTTCTACAAACGCGATATGGTCTATTGTCTCTGGTAAATCAAAATTGATCACACCTCTTTCATCCTTTGCCAGGGTCTCCCTAGGCAAATAATAATTGTCAGCAGAAATCAAAGCAAGTTCACTTTCTTTAAATCTAGTGCGTAACTGCTTGATAAACTCTGTTTTGCCCGCCCCTGAACCTCCTGTTACGCCTATTAGCATATAATTTTATTAAAATTTCGGCTAAGATCAATAATTTTATCTAATTTTCACGCTTAATTTAAAATTTGATGATAGAATCATACAAAGGTATATTGGGAATAGTCTTTTTGATCGGTATTTGTTATCTACTCAGCAAGGATCGAAAAGCTATTAATTGGAGGATTGTAGGAGCTGGAATGGGATTACAATTAATTTTTGCATTGCTTGTATTGAAAGTCCCTTTTGTTAAAAAAATATTTGAAGTCGTAGCCAGTGTATTCGTTGTGTTTCTTGATTTCACCAAAGAAGGTTCAAAGTTTTTATTTGGAAAAGAATTAATGGAAAACATCCCTTCTCATGGGTTCATATTTGCCATACAGGTATTGCCTACTGTAATCTTTTTTTCTGCCTTTACTTCCCTATTGTATTATCTTGGCATACTTCAAAAAATAGTATATGGCATTGCTTATGTTATGAATAAAACAATGCAATTGTCAGGAGCTGAAAGTTTATCTGCTGCGGGGAATATTTTCTTAGGACAAACTGAAGCCCCATTGCTTATTAAGCCATATATCAATGACATGACCAAATCTGAAATACTTTGTGTCATGGTTGGTGGCATGGCTACCATTGCAGGAGGTGTGTTAGCTGCATATGTAGGGTTTTTAGGCGGGACCGATCCTGTTCAACAACAATTATATGCAACCCATCTATTATCGGCTTCAATCATGAGTGCCCCTGCTGCAATCGTAGCATCAAAGATATTATTCCCTGAATCCGAACCAGACAAAATAAAAAAAGATCTTGTCGTTTCAAAAGAAAAACTAGGTTCCAATGTTTTGGATGCTATTTCTATTGGAACAACTGATGGACTAAAACTAGCCGTAAATGTTGGTGCAATGTTATTAGTATTTACCGCAATGATCTATATGCTAAATTACCTTGTACAGAATTCAATTGGCTCATGGTTTGGATTAAATGATTGGGTTAGGATGTCTACCAACGGCAGATTTGAATCGTTTTCCTTACAATATATTCTTGGAATGGTTTGCTCCCCAATAGCATGGCTTATTGGAATCCCAAATGCTGATATCATGCTTGGTGGTCAGCTTCTTGGTGAAAAAACGATATTGAATGAATTCTACGCCTATACCACTTTGGCAAAATTCAAGACCGATCAAATGATGTCAGAAAGAGCTCTTATTATCGCAACCTATGCACTTTGTGGATTTTCAAACTTCGCTTCTATCGGAATCCAAATTGGAGGTATCAGTACTATTGCTCCTGACCAAAGAAGTACATTGGCATCTCTTGGAATCTATGCATTGATTGGTGGAACAGTTGCGTGTTTATTTACTGCAGCCATAGCTGGACTTTTAATCTAATTGCAAGCAGATTTTTATAGAACTTATTCTTCTTCAAGATTATTATTTTGAGGATCAAGATCCTGCTCTTCTTCTCGTTTTTCTTCAACCCAGAATTGGTTGAGATTCTCGCCTTTCTTGATTTTTAACTGTTGAAGATTGACCATTTCTAGTAATGCGAGGAAGGTGATGATAGCGTGAATTCTATTTTCACACTCTTCAAACAATTTTTCAAAATCAGCTTTGCCTGAAATCTTTAAAGTATAACGTATTTTTTCTTGCTGTTCACCTATTGTATATTCATAATTATATATTTTATGAACTACAAATTTACTTTGATCTAATCGGGTAACTACTTTTTGGAATACCTTCAATAAGTTGAATAAAGTCAAAGTCTCCCATTCAGCATCTACCAATGCCTTTTGAGAAAGTGCTTGAAACTCATTATGGATATTGCCACGAGGAATTCTAAAATATTGGTCATCCTCCATCGAACCCAATTCTGTAATAGCCTCCTTTACAGCTTTATATTCTAGTAATTTTTGAACTAATTCCTTTCGAGGATCTATCTCTTCATTGTTTTCATCCAATTCTTTGCGCGGCAAGAGCATTTTAGCTTTGATCCGAATCAAAGTGGCAGCAACGAGTATAAATTCACTGGCTAGATCCAAATTCAAAGACTCCATTTCCCTTACATAAGCGAGAAAATCTTCAGTTATCTTAGCAATAGGAATGTCATAAATATCCAACTCATCACGCTCTATAAAAAATAGAAGCAGGTCAAATGGGCCTTCAAACTGGCTTAATTTTATGGTATAATTTGAATTATTTTCCATAACGGACTGCGAAGATAGGGATTCTTAAGAAATTGAATCCAATTTGTAATATTTTAATACCTTCGGGAATGGAATCAAATAGAGGAAGCATCCATTTAATCCCTGTTCCTTTAAGTGGATCAGACACAGGCTATCTAGCGAAGGAAGCTATTGAAGTAGCTCAAAATATCAATCATTTTATGGTTGAAAATGCCAAATCTGCTCGAAATTTTCTAAAATCAATCAATCATCCCATTCCGCTTCAGCAAATTGAAGTCGAAACTATCTCAGAAAATAATAAACAAAATTGGCTTTGGGTAAAAGAAAAGGCAAAGCTGGGATTGAATGTGGGCATCCTCTCCGAGGCTGGCCTTCCCGCAGTCGCAGATCCAGGCTCTGAGATAATCAAATCTGCACACTTCGATGGCTACAAAGTAGTGACTCATTCGGGGCCAAATTCAATGATTATGGCACTCATGGCATCTGGAATGAATGGACAGCGATTTATCTTCCATGGATACCTTCCCGCTAAAAAAGAAGAATTGAGAGAAAAATTGATTACCATTATTAAAAATATGGCAAAATCAGACTATACTAATATTTTCATGGAGACTCCTTATCGCAATAAACAAGTTTTAGAAATGCTGATCAATAATGTGCCTCAACATTTTCTATTATCTCTTTCAAACAATCTTCACACCGCTAATGAAGTTAATATTTGTATGAGCATTCAGAAATGGAAACTTCAAGATATTAATAAATATATCAATGCACCTACAATATTTTGCCTGAGCAAAATTTAACTTTTATTTAGCGTTTTTTTGTAACACAATAATAGTTCTAATTCGTCATATTTAAAATGAACTTAATAATGAAAAAATATTTCGTTATAGTCTTTTTATTTATTTCACATTTTGGATTTGCATGTTGTATCCAAGGAAATTATGCTAGTAATTATTTCTTCAGTGATTTTGTAGCTGTTATTAAAATCAAAGGGCTTCATCGCAATATGCCAAATGATAATTACTATAAAGTTGACATTGATATTATTGAAAACCTCAAGGGTATTTCTACAAAATCACTTTATGTTTTTGGAAATATTTTTGATGGGGAGAATATGTCAACCGAAATATATTACAGTGTTGGCGATACAGTACTAATTTTTGGAAATAAAAATAAAGATAGAATTGAAATAGGTCCATGCACGAGATCAATGAAGACAACAGATAATTCTCAAGAATATTTCAACTCCATTCTAACATTAATGCAGAAATTCAAATTGTCAAGTAATGTCAAATATCCATCTGCAAGAGTTGATTATGATTTCGATTATTTAGACAGAATAAGTAGAATGACATTAAACAAAACAGATGCCATTGGAGAATATGGTGTGTATCAGGTAAATTTGAATTTCAATCTCGATATTGAATCTATAGATATCATATGTGGTTTTGGCGCTAAAGTTGATGAAACAATTCTTGGTTTAATTCAAAGAATTAAGTTTAAGCATAGTGAGCATACCCCAATCATTCGCAATACTTGCGTTTACATTGAATACAAAAAAAACAAAAGCGATATTCCAAATCAATGGACTTATTCTTTACAATAGATGTGGATTCGATCAATCAAACTCCAACGTATCACCGACATTAAAATTTAGTTTACCATCTTTCTGAGTATTTTCAGCCGCAAGGTAATCATCTACTTTTAATAGTGCAACGTCTTCTATTTTGTTGCCCAATGCCTTCCATCCTTTCACATCTACAAAATCTTTTACAGTGAGTATTTCTTCACTTTTGACATTCTTCTTTTTATAAGAAAACAAGACTTCTGGATTTGCTTTTGTAGAAGCCCAATATAATCTAGAATCTTTATGATCGGAGATAAAACTGAATTTTTGGTTCGTTGTAGAGGTCTCTATTACAAATCGCTTTGCCATTGACCATTTCTTATCACCATCAAAATAGATTGCATTAATAATTTTTTCAGGATTATATTTTTCCAATAATAAAATATCAGCAAACGCATATCTGTTGTTCAGATCATAATCAGTGATTTCATAGCTTCCGTTTTTATATATTGCTAATATCTGATCGCCTTTATTGAGTCCACCAAGTGATACCCCTCTTTCTTCCACATTTAATCTTCCAGTGTGAGCATCATACCACACTTGCTGTGAACCTAGTGTAGACATTCCTTTTTCCTTTAAGGTAATTTTCCTCACTGGATATTTAGTCACAATATTTCCACCCGAAGATCTTCCTTTAATTTCAATCTCAGCAAAATTAAACTCAAACTGTTTAATTTTTGCAGTGCAACCTGAAGTTAAATTCACCGTTACGATTTCTGCTTCACCTTCTGGATTACATGAGAAATAAAGGGTCTTCGATTTGGGATGACCTTTGGATAAATCATATTCTTTATCGCGAGTGATTCCCGTGACATTGAATCGCTTTGCCATGGCACGACCAGTCTCACCATCGAGATAAATCATATTGTATGTAGTCCTTTCATCTGCCTTCTTCCAAACATCTACATGTAAGATATCTTTACCTACAAATGTTTTTTCTGCAATACGAGATACCACCATTTTAGCGTCTCCTCTGAATACGATTATATCATCGATATCAGAACATTCTTTAATGAATTCATCTTTTTTCAGCCCATGTCCAATAAATCCATCTGCTTTATTGACATAAAGTTTCGAATTATTTGCAACCACTTGTACTGCTTGTACCGCCTCAAAGTCCAATATCTTTGTTTTTCTATCTTTTCCTTTGCCAAATTTTGCCAATAATCTTTCGAAATAGGCTATAGCAAAGTCTGTGATATTTTCAATATCATGATTGACTTGCTTTAAATCGTCTTCTAATGTCTTGAGTGTTTCATCAGTTTGGAATTTATTATATTTTGAAATTCTTTTGATGCGTATCTCTGTCAAATGAATGATATCGTCATGAGTAATATCTCTATTTAAAGACATCCTTTTGTCCCCGCTTTGTTTTGGCATTGAAGGTGTCTTCACATATTTTTTTAATCCATTATCTATGGCAACAATGACACTTTCAAAATCTGGACATTCTTCTATATCGCGATAAATTCGATTTTCGATAAATATTTTTTCTAAACTAATCAAATGCCATTTCTCTAGAATATCCTTTTTCTTAATCTCCAATTCTCTCAACAGGAAAGATTTGGTTTGCTCAGTCGAAATCTTCAACAATTCATTTACCTTAAGGAAAATTGGTTTATCATTAATGATGACACATGCATTGGGAGAAATAGAAACCTCACAATTTGAAAAGGCATACAATGCATCTATCGTTACTTCTGGTGATACTCCAGGTTGAAGTTCAATTTTTATCTCAACATCTTTGGCTGTATTATCATTGACATGCTTTATTTTAATCTTTCCTTTCTCAGCAGCCTTCACTATTGAGTCAATTAGTGAAGTAGTCGTGACACCAAAAGGTAATTCTTTGATGACCAAATATTTTTTATCTTCAACTTCAATTTTCGCTCTTACTTTAACACGACCACCTCTCAATCCTTGATTGTATTCTGACACATTGATCATACCTCCAGTCTCAAAGTCTGGATAGATGTCTACTTTTTTACCCTTTAATATTTGAATACTGCCTTTGATTAATTCATTAAAATTATGGGGCAATATTTTAGTCGACAAACCTACAGCAATACCCTCTACACCCTGTGCTAATAGCAATGGGAACTTCATAGGCAATACCACAGGCTCCTTCTTCCTTCCGTCATACGAAAGCTGCCATTCATTTAGATCAGGATTGAAGGCAACTTCAAGTGCAAATTTTGTTAATCTGGCTTCAATATAACGAGGCGCTGCAGCCGAATCTCCTGTACGATAATCACCCCAGTTACCTTGTGTATCGATAAGCAGATCTTTCTGTCCTAAGTTCACCAATGCCTCACCTATAGCAGCATCTCCATGTGGATGGTATTGCATCGTTTGCCCTATAAGATTGGCCACTTTATGATATCGACCATCCTCTTGTTCATACATGCAATGC
>ERZ795046.3297-NODE-3297-length-12897-cov-2.999066_pt1 | contig 12897 bp, 11 predicted proteins | sample MGYA00375130_ERZ795046 | MGnify/ENA primary metagenome ERZ795046 (study PRJEB30175, sample SAMN05720202) | activated sludge metagenome | isolation source: anaerobic digester from wastewater treatment plant | place: Japan | collected 2015-05-15 ...
TAATTTATTTTCAAGCCGAAAAATAAGCAAATTATGTGGATCTGTTATTGGAAAAAAGTCCAGTTTGAGTTATCTTCTTCTTTTTTCTTAAATTCTTCTTCAAGAAGTCTAGCTTCTTCAATTCTTTCTAGTTTAGTTTTTTGAAATGCGTCTCTTGGTAAAAAGAAATCTTTTGGTGTCCTATCTTGACCTTTCCATTCAAATTTTTCTTCAATTTCATCATTCTCTCTGTAGTTTCTAAAAATGAAAGCTGTCCATGCTCCAGCAATAGCGCCAAATAAATGACTTTCCCATGATATCTTAGCATCTGACGGGAGAAACCCGGCGGAATATCCGCTATACATTATTGCTACTATGACCATTAATGCAATGGATTTTACATTGCGTCTAAATATTCCTGAAAAGAAAATAAAGGAAATAAATCCATAGACTAAACCACTGGCACCAACATGAGAATATTGCCTAGCAAACATAAATACAGCAAAGCCAGTCAAAATCCAAATCATGGAATATACAGCCCATCCAATTGATCTATAGAAGAAAAAAATCATTCCAATGGTGACAAGTAATGGTGGGATATTGCTGAACAAATGCACCCATGACCCATGTATGTAATGTCCTGTAAATATTCCATACCATTGATTGATTGTTCGTGGAAAAATGCTAAAATAGTAGTTTGGATAAGGAGAAATTAAAAAAAAGATATGAACAAAAATACAAAAAAAGCAAACACCCAAAGCAACCTTTAAGCTGTATATAAGTTTTTGTCTCTGCTCTGTAATATCTAGTTCTAACAAAATGAATTGATTAAATTTTATAAAAATCTTCTGTAAATACTTTTAATTACTTTTTTTGCAATAGGAAGTTTATCCTCTTGCGTCCACTTATACTTCGTAATAATTTGATTTGATAGGAATGATCTTGCTTCTGCAAAGTTTGAAAAATTATTTACAGTGCTTAAAAAATCATCCAATGCTGTTTTATTTCCTTCGAATAAATCATTTTGAGCTAAAATCCTTTCATTTAGACCAAATGCTGTTCTGAGATCTTTAATAGGTGTAATGGTTAATTTTTCAGCAAGGTCATGGACATCAAGGTGATCAAATAGCACATTATGGTTTTCTGAAAAAGTGGTGTCGGTGTTGAATTGAATTGAAGGTTTATCAACAAATTCACCTTTCGGTTCTTCCAATTTTTGCGCAGCAATAAGTTCAGGTGTATTAGTTTTTTGAACTTCAAGCTCAGTCGGTTGTATATGAGAAATTGGAAGTGGGGTAGGGACAGCAGCTGGTGGCGTAGAAATTATAGGCGATACTTCCTCAATGTATGTCTGTAAACTATTGATATGATCCTTTATTCTCTTATTGTAATCCAGCAATAGATCCTTCTCAGTGCTCGTAAATCCTTCTTCTTTCTCATAAAGATCCATTATATTATTCATTTTGAGCATCCATTTCCTTACTTGAGTAAAATCCATAAACTTTGTTTTCTTAATTTAAAATAACGCAATTAGCAACAAAAATAATCTATATACCAATGTAAAATGCTAATATATTGTTTATTTATATATAAATTTTTAATATATTTAGAAAATTCACTAGGTTTGAGCCACGATGTTTTTAGAACCAGGATTTGGAAATCAACGAAGCGGTTGGATAGAAGTGATTTGTGGCTCAATGTTTAGCGGAAAGACAGAAGAACTGATTCGCCGATTGAAAAGAGCTCGTATTGCAAACCAAAAAGTAGAAATATTCAAGCCTAGTAAGGATGTACGTTATGATGATAAAAAAGTAGTATCTCATGATGATAATGCTTTATTATCTAAACCAATAGAATTTTCTAAAGAAATCCTAGAAATTTTGGAAGAAACGGCTGTAGTTGGTATTGATGAGGCTCAGTTCTTTGATATGGACTTGCCTAATCATTGTGTACATTTAGCTGATAAGGGAAAGCGTGTCATAGTTGCCGGTCTTGATATGGATTTTCGAGGAATACCCTTTGGACCGATTCCAAACCTGCTTGCTGTTGCTGAATATATCACTAAAGTTCATGCAATTTGCTCACACTGTGGCAATCTCGCAACTCATTCTTATCGGATATCTGAAGAGAAAGAAACAATCATTTTAGGAGAAAAAGATAAGTACGAACCTCGATGCAGGATTTGTTTTTCTATGGGAAATATTTTAGATTTTAGATAATATTGTTTTGATGGAGAAAAAAAGAATTCACTCTGCACTTATTTCAGTTTACAATAAAGATGGTTTAGATGACATTGTAAGACTCATGCATGAGCTTAATATTGTTATTTATTCAACTGGCGGAACCCAAGAATATATCGAGCAACTTGGGGTTCCAGTTGTGGCTGTAGAGACTATAACTAGTTATCCTTCGATCTTAGGAGGGCGTGTCAAAACCTTGCATCCAAAAATATTTGGAGGAATTTTGGCTATAAGGAATGCTGATCATTTGAGCCAATTGGCCCATTTTGAGATTCCAATGATTGACCTAGTCATTGTGGATCTATACCCATTTGTTGAAACTTTAATGACCACTGATGATGAGGCATTAATTATTGAGAAAATTGATATTGGGGGAGTTGCCTTGATCAGGGCAGCAGCCAAGAATTTTAAAGATGTTGTAGTTATTCCTTCAAAAAAGTACTACAACAATCTCTCAAGCATCCTTTCGTCAAATGCCTTGACAGATGAAATGGAAAGAAAATATTTAGCTCAAGCTGCATTTCAAATTACTAGTGAATATGACAATTCAATAAATAATTATTTTTTAGATAAAACTAAAGAAGTGCTTCGATATGGTGAGAATCCGCATCAAAAAGCTTGGTACGATGGCAATCTAACTAAAATATTTAAAATATTAAGTGGCAAAACTTTGTCATATAATAACCTAGTTGATGTAGAAGCAGCTATACTTTTGATGTCAGATTTTAAGGATGAAAAGTATTGTTTTGCTATTCTAAAACATACTAATGTTTGTGGGTTTGCTCAAAGTGATATCCTACTTGATGCTTGGAGGAAGGCATTGGCAGGGGATCCTGTTTCGGCATTTGGAGGAGTTATCATTACAAATAAAGAAATTGATATCGAGACAGCTGGTGAAATAGACCATATATTTTATGAGGTATTAATTGCACCTAGCTTTACTGATGCTGCTCTAGATTTATTGGTTAAGAAGAAAAATAGAATTTTATTAAAGCTAGAATCTTATCCAAAAAGTGATCTAATGCAGAAAACGCTTTTAGATGGTAATTTAATCCAAGAGAGGGATTATTATACTCCGACAGAAAATGATTTTGAAATTGTTACAAATACTGCGCCTACAAAAAGTCAAAATATTGATTTAATTTTTGCATCAAAAATTGCAAAACATTTAAAGTCAAATGCTATCGTATTAATTAAGGATAAGCAATTGATTGGAATGGGATGTGGTCAAACTTCACGAGTGGATGCATGTGAACAAGCTATAAATAAAGCTAATAAGATGGGATTTAATACTGTGGGTGCAGTGATGGCATCTGAAGCATTCTTCCCATTTCCAGATTGTGTTGAATTGGCAGGTAAGGCAAAAGTAGCTGCAATAATTCAACCAGGCGGTTCAATTAATGATGATAAATCAATCCTCTCTGCAAATGATTTGAACATAGCAATGGTACTTACTGGGAAAAGACATTTTAAGCATTAATTTCAATTTGTAATGGCTAAAATTTGTATTGACATCGGTAATACAAGAACAAAAATTGCACGATTTGAGGAGGCTGAAATTGTAGATTATTTCTTTTTCAATAATGATGATATCGAATTGGAGAAAATTATATTTACTCCAAAAGATAGTATTGTGGTTTGTTCAGTTTTTCAAGATTCCACGAGATTTATGCATTACTTGCAAAATATTGATAATGTTACATTTTTGAATAGTAAAACAAAGTTTCCAATTGAAATAGACTATGACACAACTTCAACATTGGGATTGGATCGAATTATGGCAGCTTGTGGCGCGAATACCATATTCCCAGGGAAAAATAATTTAATAATTAATTGTGGGACTTGCATCACTATTGATTTATTAGTTATTCCTTCAAGATTTCTAGGTGGAAATATATCTCCAGGGATGAAAATGAGGGCAAGAGCATTGGATGAATTTACAGCAAAGCTTCCTTTAGTTTATTTTGCTGATTTAAATAATTCTGACGAAATATTAGGCAAAAGTACTATCCAAGCTATTGAATTGGGTATTTTACAAGGCATAGCATTTGAAATTACAGGCTATTTTAATTCACTTTCAAAAAAATATCCTGACTTAAATGTCGTTATTACAGGCGGAGATAGCGATTATTTGGTAAATCGTTTAAATTTTAAGACTTTTGTCGATCCTTTTCTAGTTTTGAGAGGGATGAATCAAATAGAAATCAAAAAATGAAGTTAGTTTACGTTGTTGTTTTCACTATCACATTAAGTACGTTGTTTGCTCAAAATGTTGAATTTTCTCCTTTATCTAGATTTGGGATAGGAGATTTGTCGAAAAGTACAAATAGCATTATTAATCAATTGGGTAAGCAAAGTTCAGCTTTTGCTAGTGAAGATGTGTTTAATATGGATAATCCAGCATCATTAGGGTTTTTAAAATTGACTGATGCAGAATTGGGATTTGATGCAAAGTATAAAGTGATATCCTTTGAAAAAGGGAATTCATTAAAAGATTGGTCTGGCAATTTGAATCATATTGGAATAGGAGTGCCTTTTCGAAATACAATAAATGAAGTATTGGATCGAAAGACATATAATTATGCAATGGGAATGAGTTTGGTATTGAAGCCATATTCTAAACTCGGATATAATTTTCAACTCAAAGATTCTTCAATAGAATTTGGAAATAAAATACGGAATGTAAATGCCAGAGGAGGACTTTCACAATTGTCACTTGGATATGGTTTTAGAAAGAAAAATTTAGCTTTAGGTCTTGGTTTGGATTATATCTTTGGATCCTTTAAATATGATCAATATCTGTATTTTGATGACATTGCATATGCAGATAATTCATTATTGAAAGATAATATTAATTCAAATGGATTTGGCTTTGGGATAAGTACAATTTATAAACAAGTTTTAAATAGAAAGCAAATTGCTATAGAGAGAACAATTAAAGAAAAGAGAATACAATATGGTTTGGTAGTTAATTTACCAATTAATATGAATACAAAATATAATGCATTACACACTTCCACTTCTCTTTTTGAGGCTAATGCAAGTAATCTTTATGTAATTGACACAGTTAAATATGTCGAAAATCAAAAGGAATCAACAAAACTGCCTTTAAAAGTCAATGCTGGAATTTTATATGATCATCAAGGAAAATATGGAATTTCTTTAAACTATGGGATTGAGTTTTGGGAGAACGCTAAGTTACATTCAATTCAAAAAGGAAGTTTGAAAAATGCAATGAATATCGGAATTGGATATTGGGTGAGACCTGATAGAACCATTTATGGAAATCTGTTTCAACGTTCTCAATACCGTTTTGGAGCAAATTATGGAACTGATTATCGAAACATTAATTCTATAACAGCTTCAACTTTTTCAATTAGTGCTGGAATGGGAATACCATTTACTTTTCAACGCCAAAATACTTTAATAAATTTTGGCCTTGAATATGGCCAACTTGATTTTTCACCAGTGTTAAATGAGAAGTATATTAAATTAAACTTAGGATTTACAATTAATGATAACGAGTGGTTCTTAAAAAGAAGATATGATTAACACAATTTAGGAAATATTTTTTGTAAAAAACCAGTTAAATTCATTTGAATGATTTTTTGCAAATGAGTAATCATCAAGATTAAAATTCTTAAGTTCTTCAGATTGATTTAAATTATTTATACTTGCATATCTTGCCATCAATCCTCTAGTTTTTTTTGCTGTATAAGAAACAAATTTTAATTGCCCATTTCTGATTTCCCTAAAGTGGATATTGATTATGGGGATATTAATTTTCTTTTGATTTACTACTTGCCAGTATTCCTGAGAAGCTAAGTTGATGATTGATTTTTTTTGTAAAGCATTGCATTCTGAAATAAGTAAATCAGTGATCAAATCTCCCCAGAATTGATATAAATTTTTTGATTTTTTAATTGTTAATTTGATTCCCATTTCTAAGCGATAAGCTTGAATCAAATCCATTGGCTTTAAATATCCATACAATCCAGATAATATTCTTAAATTGTTTTGACAATAATTAATTTGAACTTCATTAAGTGAATAAGCATCTAGACCTCTGTATACATCACCATCAAAAGCATAAATTGCTGGTTTTGAATTTTCCTTTGTAAAATCAATTTGGAAGGATTTATTTCTAATTAAATTGAGATCAGCAATATTTTTACTGATGTCCATCAAGTCTTGGAGCTGCTTTGAAGATTTTTTGGATAATACTTTAATAATTTCTTGCGATTTAGACCAAAGTATAGGAATGTCGTGTGAATCTAACAAATTTTCTTTGGTGAAGTCTAAATCTTTGGAAGGTGAAACTATCATTAACATTTGGATCAGTTTTGATATAAAGCACAATAAGCACCTGCTGGGTCTTGAATTATTGCATATTTTCCAGAAGGACCATATGAAATGATTTCAGAAATGAGTTTGCCACCTAATCTAATAACTTTGTCGATACTTGAATTGAGATTGTTGACATTAAAATAAACTAGCCAAACTGGGGGAAGATTTGAATTTGCAGATTTTCTATGGCAAATTCCTGCAATGGTTTTATCATCTGAAGGACTGTTCAAACAGTAATCCTTATAGCCAGACATTTCAATGTCAGTATGCGAATATCCAATAATTTCTTTGTAAAAATCTCGTATTGATTCAGCATCAGTAACAGTCAGATCTATCCAGTTGTAATGACCAATTTTTGCTTCCATAATTATTTAAGCAATGTGATCGATCCAGTTACCCACTTATTTCCTAAACCTAATGTTTCATATTGGATAATATAAGTATACACACCAGGCATTAGATCACTGTTTTTGTAACTGCCATCCCAACCGTAATCTTCTCCATTTTCATTGAATGTACCATTTGATTTAGAGTATATCTCAGCTCCCCATCTATCAAATATTCTAAAATTTAAAATTCTGGACTTCTCAGGAAAACGGAATTCAGGATAGAACCTGTCGTTGAATAGGTCTTTGTTAGGAGAAAAAGTATTTGGTACCCAAATTTCATTTTCATCTATTTTAACTTCAATATTGATATCATCTGAAATCTCACACCCCAATGAATCTACTAATGTTAATAAATAAGTGATCGATTGTTTTGGATTTGTAATGGGTTTAAGGCAATTACTACAACTTAAATCAAAGGCTGGATTCCAAATTATATTTTTGGGTTGAAAATTAACCTGACTTTGGATTTCAAAACTAGTTCCCAGGCTTACTGTCGTATCATTTTGAAGTTTAAGAAATAAATCTGCAGATCTATCTATTTTGAAATTTATCAATGTGTCACATCCTGATACATCAGTAATTTTTAATTGATGTAATCCTTCACCTAATGATTGAACAAGGGTGCTGGATGAATAAGGTTTTTCTGGACCGTTATCAACAGAATAATTAAAATTTCCACTTCCTCCTGAGATTGAATTGATTGATAAGGATCCTGAGTTCACTTCGTTGCATTCAAGGTTGTGGGAATTAATATCTAAAGCAATATCTGGAAAAAATTCTAAACTTACATTCACTAAACTATCACATCCTGCAACTGACCCTCCTGGTATTCTTACAGATCCTGATGGATTATTTATGTTGAATGTAGTGTTTTGAATAACTAAATTATTCTTCTTGCAGATTCTCCTAGAAATATTACCTACAGTTTCTGAAACAAAAGTGACATGAACCATCAAGAAACTATCACAACCTCTATAAGATGCGTTATCGATTCTTAAATTACCTGAAGGTCTTTGTTTTGAAAAAGTCTGACCATATAAAGTTAAAGTTTGATTATCACATATACTCGTGTCTAAACTACCGATTGCATCAGCCAAGACATTTAAGTTAACAATGATGATACTGTCACAACCATTGGACAATGAACCATTTGCCAGCTGGATTGTGCCAGTTGTTCTGCCTGATGTGAACACCTGACCATGTAATCTAATTGTGTCTCCTCGACAAATGTCTGCATTATAATTCCCTTGACCATTAGGTAAAGTGTTGATCACTACATTAAGTAAACTGTCGCACCCGAGGTAAGAAGTTAATTTTATTTGTCCAGTAGGTATTCTGTCAGAAAAATATTTACCAGCGACTAATACACTATCTCCTGGACAAAGTGATGTGGTGAAAAATCCAGTTGTTGATCCAAACTTAATACTAACGATTATTACGCTGTCGCAATTAAAAAAAGATGAATTAGGAATTATTACAGTTCCAGTTGGTCGATTAGCATCAAATATTTCACTTCCTATTTGCAAACTATTAGCTCCACAAACAGTTGTGTCCAATATTTTTACTCCACGAATTGTAGCTTTATACACAATTATGCTGTCACAGCCATTGCTGGTTTTAAATGATAAAGAATCAACTAAATGATTTTCATTTAAATTGATCGAGCCAATATTGATATTTTGTTTATAACATAAATTTATTGGTTCAATTTTTCTTGTTGCATTTAAAATAGTTAGACTAATATTATAAATGGTGTCACAAATAGATACACCATCTCCCACAACTGTTATTCTATCTGAAGGATTTGAAGCATTATATGTAGTGCCTCTAAAGATAAAATTTTGTCCATTACAAATTGTAGGATTGATATTTACATTTACTGGTCCCGTGCAACTAAAACAATTGGAAAATTCAGAATAAACAAGAGGTGCAGGAATTTTATTTTCATGCTGGTATGCTGATACTGTACTTCTGTTTGGAATACTTGAATTTAAAGTCCAAATACCAAAATTATTTGCCAATGTTTTACCAAGGAAATAACCACCTTGACAAACTGATGTCTGACAATTAGTTCTAGGATTTTGATAGACCTCCACAACATGATTCGGTAGTGCTGTTCCAGAAATAGTATTTAAATTAATTGATGTAATAACTGGCGGAGCTGGAGCGCCTGGTGTAGTATTAAGATCTACAATTTTTGAAGAATTACATAAAATAGTGTTTAGCTCATATTTAAAATAATTTAAACTATTTATAGAACTTATATTTATAAAATGCATGAATTTTTCAATATGATTATTGGTCAAGCTAAGTTCATCAAAACTTGAATTTTCATGATCTAAAAAACTATTGCCGCTTATTGCTTTATTTCCATCAATATTTAAAAATCTGGGTTTAGGAAATAAATTTAAACTGGCAATTGCGTTTCCAGAATGATTATAAAAATTATTATTTGTGATATCTAATCTATTATAAATTGTAGCATTTATTCCCGCAAAATTGAAACCTTGAAAAAAGTTATCATCTATATTAATTTGACTTACATCATCAATGATTTGAATTCCAATATTTGCATTGAATAAGTTATTGTTTTTTAAGGTGTCTAATGCACCAAAAATATTATTTGCAATTCGAGCATTATCATTTAAAACAATTAGCTGTGTTTTATTATTCACAAAAATATTTGAATCAATTCTTACGAGATCTTTTGTTGAAATATTTGAAGAAATAATTGCAGCGTCGGTTTGATAAATACCAGTTTTGCCGAAATCAGATCCAATTAAATTATTTGAAAAACGAAAATTTTCAGCATTTCTAATTAGGACACTTGAATAAATATTATTGTCCAAAGGAACATTATCAGAATGAAAACAGCAGTTTTTTATTTCAGAATTATTGCTAGTAAATGTTGTGTTTCCGATTTGTAAAATATGATCTGTAGTATCCGTGTAGGAAAATTTTAAGAAAATTATACCGCTTAAGCTAACTTGGTTTGCTAAAATTTTAAGATAGCTATTTTTACCAAAGTTTTGATATCTAAAGTCAACTATTAAATTACCTTTGTTACCACCTTGTGTTTCCCCTTTTATCTGAAGATTACTTTCAGTGATATCTGGCAAGGGCCCATTTGGTGCAATAACTTGTGTTCCTGCTCCAGCAATATTAAAATTAATTATACTAGTATTACCATCATTATTTGCAGCATTGATTGCTTCTCTTAAACTGCAATGCACTGAATTGCAAAAACCATCATCTAAATCATTAGTACTGTTGACAGTATGAATTACTTGTCCATTCAATGAAATATTTATAAAAAAGAAAATTGCTAATATTTTTAGATATAAACTTCCCTGCATTGTTTTTTTGACTATTGTTGACACAAAATTAAGCTAATTTCTTAAAATCGAATTAAGGGTTATTACTGAATATTTTCAAAGGTGCCTTTCGGAATGATATGAAGACCTCACTAATGGACCACTTTCGACGTACTTAAAACCACGTTTCATGCCCTCTTCTTTGTATAATGCAAAAATATCGGGATGAATGAATTCAGCAGCAGCAATATGCATTTTAGTCGGTTGAAGATATTGTCCTAATGTCAATACATCACATCCATTTGCTACTAAATCATCCATTGCTTTATACAATTCATCAGCTGTTTCTCCTAGGCCAAGCATAATTCCTGTTTTAGTTCTCTTTCCGAATTCTTTAGTTCGCTTAATTTGTTCGAGACTTCTTTCATATTTAGCTTGGGGGCGTACCAATCTATATAACCTGCCTACAGTTTCCATATTATGAGAAACGACTTCTTGGTTTGCGGATATCATTCTAATTAATGCATCCCAATTTGATTTTACATCTGGAATTAGTGTTTCTATGGTTGTTTCAGGACTTTTTTGTTTTACTTGAATCACAGTTTGATACCATATTTCGGCACCTTTATCAGCAAGTTCATCTCTGTTTACTGATGTGATTACTGCATGTTTCACACCCATTAAATGAATGGCTTCAGCTACTCTAGAAGGTTCATCAACGTCATATTCAGTAGGACGACCTGTTTTCACGGCACAAAAGCTACATGATCTTGTACAAATATTCCCTAAGATCATAAATGTAGCAGTCCCTGCACCCCAGCATTCACCCATATTTGGACAATTGCCGCTTTGACAAATAGTATGCAGTTTATATTCATCCACTAAATGTCTCACTTTTTTATAATCTTCACCTATAGGTAATTTAACTCTGAGCCAACTTGGTTTTTTCAAAGAATCTGAAGATGAGGATAAAACTGGTAAATCAATCATGTACAATCAATATCGTTTACCGAACTGTAATTTAGCAAAAAAGTTGATAAAATAGTGCTCCTTTTTCTCAGTTACTAATATTTGGACAGGTTGCAAATAGCCATCTATTAAAAAACCTAATTCAAGTGATCTTGCGTATTTTTCAAATGCTCCTGGATCTAGGCGTAAACTCATTTTAATTCCAAATCCTGGTTTCAGAATAGTTTCATTTATACCTTTCCAAAATGAAGAACTTGATTCAATTTTATTAACATCCAAAAAATCTTGTCGATTTTTCTCCGAATATTTAATTTCTTCATTAACAATTTTTCCATCTATACTTCTCATAACCCTTAAATAATAAGGCTTTAAAAAGCCGCAGATCAAACCTCCTTCAAAATTATATCCAACTGCAAGCCCTTTACTTCTTGATTTTTCCGATAAATATCGAATAATTCCTCTCGAAGCTCTTAAATTCCATAACGAATATTGCTTGCCATAAGTATAATTTGAGAAAAAACTAGAATTTTGTATAAATAAGGAACTAACCTTCGATTCTCTTGGATGCTCAACCAAACCAAAATCGATGTGTATATATTTCGTTTTATAATATGTGAGAATTTTCCCTGAATGATAACCAATATTGTAACCATTAGTGTGTAAACTGAAATCCCAACACTTTTCATTTTTATATATAACTCCTTTTCTTACAGACTCTTGTGTAACGCCATTGTTGTTCTTTTGTCCTAAAATAAGATTAATAGAGCAAAATATTAAAATGATATTTAAAACCAATTTCATTATAAGTTATAAAATTATAAAAATAATTCGAAATTTAAAGCGTTATTTAGTTTTTTTTTAAGTGTATACAATACTAGTTTATAATTTAAAGTTAAACCCTAGGGTAATTTATGTCTTTCAGTTTATTGCTGAAAGGTGGAAAAATATTAGCTTCCAATTTACAACTAATCTAGATGAGTATATTAATTATAAAGGACTCTCATTAAATTATTCAGATTGTAAACTCAAAACAAATGAGTTTTTTTTATTTCAAACAATAGCAATTCACAATGATATAAATGCTGTTAAAAATTATAAATTAACAGGGTTAAATGAGTCATTAAAATTTGAATGGGAAGAGGGTATCGTTGATTTAATTTGCTCCATTTTTGTGATGTTAAGTAGGGTAGATGAATATGATGCTGAGAATCTCGATGTGCACAATCGATTTGTATATAACAAAACTAAGCTGAGTAAATATTTAGATTCAAGAATTCCAATTGTTGATATATGGATTGAAGAATTTAAAAAAAATATTGAGGAGCATTTTCAAATCGAAATCATATTGTCTCGTTCCTTTCAAATTACATTAGGTGTGGATATTGATTACTTTTGGAAGTACAAAAACAAGTCTATTGTTAAGACTACAGGAGGTTTTATAAAAGACTTGATGAGGCTTGATATCATTGCTATCAAGACACGTTTTTTAGTTGTTTTTGGGTTTAAAAAGGATCCCTATTTGAGTTATGATTTAATTCAAAATATTGGATTACCTAAAGAAAGTATTTTGTTTTTTGTATTGTCAGGTGGTCAGACAAAGTTTGATAAAAATCAAAAATTGAACCATAAGTCAGTATTACCTCTTCTAGAAGAAATTAG
>ERZ795046.3298-NODE-3298-length-12896-cov-12.982712_pt1 | contig 12896 bp, 10 predicted proteins | sample MGYA00375130_ERZ795046 | MGnify/ENA primary metagenome ERZ795046 (study PRJEB30175, sample SAMN05720202) | activated sludge metagenome | isolation source: anaerobic digester from wastewater treatment plant | place: Japan | collected 2015-05-15 ...
TGCTTCAAAAAACATTTCATTTTTAGTGGTTCCCGTAATTTCGCTTTACTTTAATTGTCTTGACAAAAAAGAAAACATTTTTTCATTTTGCTTGTTTTTGAGATTTTTTCTCCGTACAACTCCTGTCTTTTCTGTGGAACTCTGTGAAAATAACTGATATATTACATAAAGGAACTCGGAGATTTACACAGAAAGATACTGAGATTTTTGTTCCCCTTTTATTTTATAGGAGACGTTTTATGAAACGTCTCTACTTAAAACTCCAAACTCCTGATTTTCAACTAAATGTTCAAAACTCGAAACTACACATTGATATAAAAAATATCTTCTTTGTTGGATATTAAAAAAACGAAATAAATATTATTGGTTGTTTAAAAACTGTCTCCTTTTTTATTTTTTGTTTTTCAATTGGCTTTGCAGCGTCTCTCCTTTTTGAGTCAGGCGGTATTTTTGATTTGGATCATTTGGATTATTTGGAATAGTCATTTCTATCCATCCGTTTTCAAGTGCAGGTTGCAAATAAGTAAAAAGAAAAGTTGGACGATGCCGTAGGTCTAATTTCCTCATCAACTCTTGCCTACTAAGTTCGCCATTAACAATCAGAATAAGACGTTTAACTTGTTCAGTTACTTGTTCAGTTACTTGTTCGGTAACTTGTTCGGTAACTTGCTGACTTTCTTCAGATTTTCTCCAAAGAATAGCGTAAAAACATTATGGAGGAGAAATACATTTAAATGTTTAGCTATACTGGATAAGCAACCTAATCAATGAACATACTTATATACAAAAATAATAAAATTTAGGAATCTCTAATGCATATATAAGATTTTCTATTTTTGTTAAAAAGTTATTGCTTAATTTAAATTTTCCTTTCAAATCTCGTTTATTCTTAAAAATCTGTTGAGTTAATGAAAAGTTGATTTTCTTTTTCATGGGTAAATTGAAAATATCATGTAAATTTGTAACTTGTATTTTTAGATTGATTTTTCATTGGAATTTTAACAACTGTCTTTTCAAAAAAATTAAATTGCTTATCAAGTGAAAAAAAATTTGATCATTGTTCTGGCATTAATCGTTTTTATTTCCTGTACTGCTTCTAAAAAGAAAAATGAGAAGGAAGCCGAAAAGATGAATATTCCCACTTTTTCGAGCGATTCAGCCTATTTATATATAGAACATCAAACAAATTTTGGTCCTCGAGTTCCGAATTCTTCTGCTCATGCAGCATGTCAACAATATTTATTTCATTCTTTAAAAAGATTTGGGGCAGAAGTAATAATTCAACAAGCCGATTTACAGGCTTTTGATGGTACCATTCTTCATGCGGCAAATATTATTGGTTCTTTTTCTCCAGCAAAAGAAAATCGCCTTTTGCTTTTTGCTCACTGGGATTCGCGACCGTGGGCTGATAATGATCCAGAACCAGCAAATCGTCGACAACCTGTTTTGGGTGCTGATGATGGTGCCAGCGGAGTGGGTGTTTTATTAGAAATAGCTCGTCAATTGGGAAAACAGTTACCTAACATAGGAGTTGATATTATCTTTTTCGATGCAGAAGATTATGGTAATTCCCAGTCATTTCAAAATGAAAATACAAACAATTCGTGGTGCCTTGGTTCTCAATACTGGGCAAAACATCCTCATAAACAAAATTATCAAGCTCGATTTGGTATTTTACTCGATATGGTAGGAGCATCGCAAGCCCTTTTTTATAAAGAATACTTTTCGTTAACTTATGCTCCACAAATTGTTTCAAAAGTGTGGACAGAAGCAAAAAATCTTGGCTTTGGTCAATATTTTATTGATCAGCAAGGTGGAGCTATTACCGATGATCACTTTTATGTGAATAATTTAAGAGGAATACCGAGCATTGATATTATTCATTATGATCCTAATAGTGCTACCGGTTTTCCACCTTATTGGCATACTTTACACGACACTATGGAAAATATAGACAAAAATACTCTACTGGCTGTCGGAACAACGTTGTTGCATATCATATACAACGAAAAATAAAAATTGAATATGGAACTTCGGTTTAAAAAAATAGTAGTAAAAATTGGAAGCAATGTTTTAACTCAATCGGATGGTACGTTGGATATTTCCATTATGTCTACCCTTGTTGATCAAATTGCCCTATTGTATAAAGAAGGTGTTGAAATTATTATTGTTTCGTCTGGTGCAGTAGCTTCTGGAAGAAGTTTATTAGGGATCAACAAAAAAATGGATATTGTGGACCAACGTCAATTGTATTCTACTGTCGGACAGGCAAAACTTATCAATCTTTATTGGGATTTGTTTCAAAAACATGGTATAACAGTTGGTCAAGTATTAACTATGAAACAAAATTTTAATAGTCGACGCAATTACCTTAATCAGCGGAATTGTATTAAGGTAATGCTCGAAAATAAAATAATTCCTATCATTAATGAAAATGATGCTGTTTCTGTTTCTGAACTAATGTTTACCGATAATGATGAACTTTCAGGACTTATAGCTTCGATGATGGATACGGAAGCTTTATTCATTTTAAGCAACATAGATGGAATTTATACCGGTTCGGTCGATGATCCTTCCGCAAAAATTATCCGTGAAATAAAAAAAGGGGAAGATATTTCTCCCTACATTCAAAAAACTAAATCTACTTTTGGAAGAGGCGGTATGCAAACAAAAATTAATATCGCTCGTAAAATTGCCGATCAGGGAATAGAAGTTTTTATTGCTAATGGAAGAAAAGAAAATATTCTCATTCAGTTAATGGATAAAAATCAGGAGGCTATTTGCACACATTTTGTGGCTGAGAAAAGTGAAGTTTCCAGTATAAAAAAATGGATAGCTCACAGTGAGGATTTTGCAAAGGGTGAAATTTATGTTAATGCTGATGCTGCAAAGGCTTTGAAAAGTGATAAAGCAATAAGTTTGTTGCCTGTGGGTGTTACAAAAATTGTTGGCAATTTTGAAAAGGATGATATTGTCAGAATCATGGATGAAAACGGTTATTCATTTGGGATCGGAAAAATTCGTTACGACAGTACAAAAGCAAGAGAATTAATAGGCAAAAAACATCAAAAACCATTGATTCATTATGATTATATGTATCTGGAATAAAATAAACCGTTTTTGTGGTTTATGATTTTATTCCATCTTTTTGTACTTATAAAAAGAATTGAAGATATATCTTTCCTTATTTTATGAAGCTTAACGATAGCAATTGATGAGGAATTATTTCTAAAGAAATCAAAATATCTCATTTATGAGAAAAACAGAAAGATATTTATGCATTTTGTTGGTTAGTGTATTTTTTGTGGGATGCAACACGACAAAATTTGTTCCGGAAGGAAAATATTTATTGGATAAAGTTGATATAAAAACAGACGTTCGTTCTATTAAAAAAAATGAGTTATACGATTATCTCCGACAAACGCCCAACAATTCTGCCTTTGGATTATTTCGTACCCAATTAGGAATTTACAGTTTAGCAGGCAAAGATACTACGAAATGGCTCAATAGATTTTTAATGAAAATAGGTGAAGAACCTGTTATTTTTAATCCTACTCTTACCGATTTATCTGCTCAGCAGTTACAACTTTGCTTTGCCAATAAGGGGTATCTGAATTCAAAAGTGGACACGAAAATAGAATTTTATGACAAAAAAGCAAGAGTAGAATATATCATTACCTCCAATCAACCTTACCGCATTAAAAATTATAACGTTCAAATTCCTCATAATGAATTAGCTAAAATCGCCAACGACACTTTGCGGAGCTTGATTCATCGCAACATGCTTTTTGATATTGACGTACTGGATGCTGAACGCGAAAGAATTACCTCACGATTTCGTCAAATGGGTTATTACAATTTCCGAAAAGATTTCCTTTCTTATACTGCTGATACTACTATTGCTTCTCATCAAGTAGATTTAACTCTTCATTTAAACGATAATTTACTCAATCCCACCGATTCACTTTATAGTATTATATTTAAGAAATTCAGTATACGAAATGTAACTTTTTATATTAACGCCACCAATATTTCGGAACTACAAGAAAATGGAGTTACAGACACCATCAATTTCAGAAATTTTACTATGGTTACGCCTCGCAAACAAATTATCAGAATTGATGCTTTGGTACAAAACACCTATATTAATCCCAAAAGTGTGTATAATGATGTGGATGTAGAAAAAACTTATTCTGCGCTTAATTCGCTCGGAGCTATAAAATATGTCAATATTAGTTTCAGTGAAACAAAAGATAGTTTATTAGATTGTAACATTTTTATAATGCCTTCTTCAGCTATTTCTCTTACAGGCGAAATTGAAGCTACTTATACAGACGGTTACTGGGGTGGAGCAGTAAATTTGAACTTAATCAACAAAAATATTTTCAAAGGAGCTGAAACTTTTTCATTACAAGGTCATGGAGCCTATGAATGGCAAAAAAATATATGGGCACAGGAATGGGGTGGACAGATAGGACTAAAGTTTCCACGTTTCATATTGCCCTTTGCCAGCTATGATTTTAAAAGAAATCTCCATGCCAACACTGAGTTTTCTGGATCCTATTATTATCAATTCAGACCAGGTGAATTTAGAACAACAAATTCACAAATTGGTATTAAATATCTTTGGAATCGTTCTCAATATCAACATTCTATTAATTTAATTGATATTAATTATGTCTATTTTCCTGAAATTTTCCCCACTTTTCGTGAAAAATTTCTTGACACAGGAATTTTTAATCGTTATAATTACGAAAATCACTTCATTATGGGAATCGGTTATTCTGGTTCTACTACTAATTATCGTTTGTCCAGTCCTTTGAGAAATTTTTTTACCATGCGATACAATATTGAAACTGCTGGAAATTTTTTATATGGCTTAAATCATTTATTGGGAAGTGCTCCTAAAAATGGTTCTTATCAATTATTCAATATTGATTACGCACAATATGTAAAAACTGAATACAATATTACTTACCATCAAATTTTCGATTCAAACAACAGATTCGTTTATCACGCAGGGATTGGCGTGGGTGCTCCTTATGGAAATGGAAAAATAATCCCTTATGAGAAACGATTTTTTAGCGGGGGAGCAAATAGCGTAAGAGGATGGACCGAAAGCACTTTGGGACCAGGCGTTTATAAAAGAATCAATACGCTCATGAGAGACTATAACCAAACGGGTGATGTTAAGCTGGATTTGAATATGGAATACAGAGCAAAATTATTCTGGCTACTTGAAGGAGCTGCTTTTATAGATGCAGGAAATATCTGGACTATTAAGGATTATGAAACTCAACCTGGCGGGGTTTTTCAATGGAACAATTTTATAGATCAAATTGCAATTGCTTATGGAATAGGACTTAGATTTGACCTTACTATTATGATAGCACGTCTTGATTTAGGAATAAAACTACATGATCCCGTCCTTAAACGTAGTGAATGTTGGAGACTACCGCCAAAATGGAGCGACCTCGCCTTTCATATTGCTATTGGTTATCCTTTTTAAAGTTATCAAATTTTTTGTGTTTTTTCTTTCCTAAAAGGTTATACGACATTCGATGATAAGGAGTTGCCCCAAATTTTAAAATGGCTTCTCGATGTTGAAAAGTAGGATAAGCCTTATTTTTTTGCCAATAATATTGAGGAAATTTTTCTCCCAATTGTTCTATAATTTCATCACGGTGTGTTTTGGCTAATATGGAAGCTGCAGCTATAGACAAATATTTGCCATCACCTTTCACAATTGTTTGATAAGGAATATCAGCATAAGGTTTAAAATAATTCCCATCTATGATAATGAATTCAGGTCGAATCGAAAGTTTATCTATTGCTTTATGCATTGCCAAAATAGAAGCATTGAGAATATTCATCTGATCAATTTCGACATTACTTACTTCAGCTACTGCCCACGCCAAAGCTTCCTTTTCTATAATGAAACGTAACTTTTCTCTCACACCGGAAGTTAACTTTTTAGAATCATTTATCTGAGGACAAACAAAATCGTCAGGCAAAATTACTGCAGCAGCTACAACTGGACCTGCCAAACAACCACGACCTGCTTCATCACATCCGCATTCATACTTATGAAATGAAAAACGGGACTTTAATTCGGGAGTGATTTTATTTCTTTTTGTTAGATTCAATTTTGTTTTTTGAATAAATATTTTTCTGATCAGTCGATTTTTTTGTCTTTCACTTCTTCCCACAAAACAGGAGCAACTTTCAGAATTTTAGAATAAGTCAATGACTTTTCTTTGGTAGTTTTATTAATTAAATGAAAATGATTATCAACGATATCAAAAACATTCAACAAGATACTGAGAATAAGAAGATATTTTAAGCCACCAACAATACCGCCAAAAAATTTGTTCAACCCACCTAATTGAATGAACGATAATGTTTTATCCAGTAAATGAGCAAGTATAAACAAGCCTATAGCTATAATAATAAAACCCAATAAAAAAGCCAAAGGTTTGGTTATCTGGGGGGACAAAAATGCAATATTAAGCAACAACTTTTCAAAGGGAGTGGTCAATAATTTTGCTCCATAAATACCAATGACAATGACAGCAAAGGAGGTTAATTCTTTTATCAATCCTTTGAATAAACCTTGAATAAAACCAAAAACAATAGGAATCAAAATAATTAAATCCAGTGTATTCATTACTGTAAATTCAAGTAATTAATGCAACTTTTTCAAGAGGGAATAAAAGGAAAAAAAATTATTTTCAGGGCAAAGGAAAAAAACTTTTTCCCCTTTGCCCTGATGGAATAAATGTTTTACTTCGATTTTTTCCCTATAAAAAATTACAAAAATAAAACATTAACCATAGCACAAAAATACATAATTTAAACAAGGAAACACAGAAATGCAAACAAAAAGATATAGCATTAGCTATCGGAAAAGATAAATCGGTTGTATCATGTGAACTGCGTCGAAACTGTGATAATCGAAACGGGTAACACAGAGCGGATTTGGCACAACGCAAATACGAAAATAGGCAGAAGAACAAACGTAAATGTATACGTTTTACAGAAGAATGAATAACCCCAAGGCAAGCCTCGAGGAATTCTTTTGAAATAAAGAAATTCCTTAAAATTGACTATCCTCGCCGCAAGCAGCGAGGTATTACGCCAATTTTATGGCTTCGCCACCAGAATTTCTAAAAAAATAAAAACAAAAGCTACCCCGACGCAAGCATCGGGGGATTCTTATAATTAAGCTAATTATGCTTTGCCAGCACTTCCCAAAACGTTTTGGGTTTTATGCATGTAAAGTTTTTTCAATTCATCACGAGCAGGGCCCAAATATTTACGTGGATCGAATTCTGCAGGTTGTGTCCATAATATTCTTCGGATAGCTGCAGTCATAGCTAAACGACCATCAGAATCAATATTAATCTTACATACTGCCGATTTGGCTGCTTCGCGAAGTTGTTCTTCAGGAACACCGATAGAATCTTTTAATTGACCACCATAACGATTAATTTCGTCCACATATTCTTGCGGTACTGAAGAAGCTCCATGAAGCACAATAGGGAATCCTGGAATACGTCTTTCAATTTCTTTCAGGATATCAAAACGCAATGGTGGTGGAACTAATCTACCGTTTGCATCAACTGTACATTGTTCAGGTTTGAATTTATAAGCTCCATGAGAAGTTCCAATGGAAATTGCCAAAGAATCTACACCTGTACGACTTACAAAATCAACTACTTGATCTGGATCAGTATAAGTATGATGTTCAGCTTTCACATCGTCTTCAATACCAGCTAACACTCCCAATTCGCCCTCAACCGTTACATCAAACTGATGAGCATAATCAACAACTTTTTTTGTCAATGCTACATTTTCTTCGTAAGGAAGATGAGAGCCATCAATCATGACAGACGAAAATCCAAATTCAATACAACTTTTACACAGTTCAAAGCTATCGCCATGATCAAGATGAAGCACAATAGGAATTGGATAACCCAATTCTTTTGCATATTCTACTGCACCTTGAGCCATATAACGCAACAAGGTCTGATTGGCATATTTGCGTGCTCCACTTGATACTTGTAAAATCACTGGTGATTTTGTTTCAACACAAGCAGAAATGATGGCTTGCAATTGTTCCATGTTATTGAAATTAAATGCTGGAATTGCATAGCCTCCTTCAATAGCTTTTTTAAACAATTCTCTTGAATTTACAAGACCTAATTCTTTATAACTTACCATTTTCTTGAATTTTATTGATTAATAATCTTATTTTACAAAAGTAGTATTTTTCTGTGAAATAGAAAAAAACAAAAGAAAGCGTTAAAGAACATTTTAATAAAAGATAAAACTTTATCATTTAGGTTATTATGCTAACCTTTTCATAGCTTCGATGGTATCTTCTTTGCTGCCAAAAGCAGAAAAACGAATATAACCTTCTCCACTGATACCGAAACCTGCACCGGGAGTAGTCACAATATTTTTTTCTTTTAACAGAAAATCAAAATATTCCCAACTGCTCATTCCATTGGGAGTTTTTACCCAAACATATGGAGAATTGATACCTCCATAAACAGCAAAACCATTTTTGGTCAATCCTTCTCGAATGATTCGAGCGTTTTCTAAATAATAATCAATAAGAGCCTTAACCTGTTTTCTTCCATCTGGAGTAAACGTTGCTTCTGCTCCACGTTGAACAATATACGATGTCCCGTTAAATTTGGTCGATTGTCTTCGTAGCCATAATTTATTAAGCGACACGGCTTCACCTTTTTGAGTATATCCCATAACTTGCTGGGGAATAATGGTATAACCGCAACGTGTGCCTGTAAAACCAGCCGTTTTGGAAAAACTTCTGAACTCTATAGCAACTTCAGTTGCTCCTTCAATCTCATAAATACTGTGTGGAACATTATTTTCAGTAATAAAAGCTTCGTAGGCTGCATCAAAAAGGATAACAGCTTGATTTTCTCTGGCATAATCTACCCAAACTTTCAATTGTTCTTTCGTTAAAGTTGTTCCAGTAGGATTATTTGGATAACACAAATAAATTAAATTTACTTTTTCTTTTGGCAAAGCAGGAACGAAATTATTCTCCTTATTACAAGGCAAATACACAAGATTACTCCACTGATTGTGCTCATCTGGTTCGCCTGCTCGTCCTGCCATTGCATTGGTATCGACATATACAGGATAAGTTGGATCGGTCACAGCCACCCGATTATTAATATGAAAAATATCGCCAATATTTCCGGTATCACTTTTGGCTCCATCAGAAATAAATATTTCATCTACCTCAATTTTTATTCCTCTTTTCTGAAAATCGTGTTGAGCAATAGCTTCTCTTAAAAATTCATATCCTTGTTCGGGTCCATAACCTCTGAAAGTTTCCTTATGACGTTGTTCTTCAGCAGCTTTTATCATAGCATCAACTACCACATCGGGAAGAGGAAGGGTAACATCGCCAATTCCCATCCGAATTATTTTGGCTGATGGATTTTTTGCTTTGTGTTCCGCTACTCGTTTTGCAATTTCTGAAAATAAATAATTTTCAGGGATTTTGAGAAAATTTTCATTAATGAATGCCATATTTTTATTTTGATTGAAAAATTTTAGAAATTTTTAATAATAAATAATTGTAAAACAAATAATTACAAATCAATTTCACCTTCAAACACCATTTCAGCAGGACCCGTTAAGTAAACATGATTATCATTATTATTCCATTCTATTTCAAGTTCACCACCTAACAATTTAACAGTAGTTTTACGAGAAGATATTTTATTCAGAACGCCTGCTACAACTACTGCACAAGCTCCTGTGCCACAAGCCATTGTTTCGCCTGAACCTCGCTCCCACACTCGCATTTTCAGAATATTCTCTGAAATTTTTTCCACAAATTCAACATTTGTCCTTTTTGGAAAAATGGAACTGTTTTCAATAATAGGACCTATCGTTTTAATATCAAGTTGATCAATGTTATCTGTAAAAATCACGGCATGCGGGTTTCCCATTGAAACACAAGTAATGGCATAATTTATTCCATTCCCAAAATCTACTGGTTCATTCACAATAGGTGATTTTTGAAAAAGAACAGGAATTTGTTCAGCCTCAAGAATTGGTTCTCCCATATCCACTGTCACTTTTTCAACTTTCTGTTTGTCATTTAAAAATAATTTGAGTTTTTTGATACCTGCCAGCGTTTCCAGCGTTAATTCAGTTTTGTCTGTTAATCCTTTTTCATAAACATATTTACCAATACACCGGGCAGCGTTTCCGCACATTTCACCTTCTGAACCATCAGCATTAAACATTTGCATCTGGAAATCTGCCACAGAGGAAGGCAAAATTAATACCAGACCATCAGCTCCAATGCCTTTGTGACGATCGCTCAAGCGAATAGAAAGTTCATTGGGATTTTTAATTTTTTCTTCAAAGCCATTAATATAAATATAATCGTTACCGATGCCGTGCATTTTAGTAAACTTCATAATCAGTAGCTTTTAAACATATAAACAATTTTTCCTTTTTATAAAAATTCCTTCACAAGAAGGAGAAAAGATCAAGATTGCAAAAATACTCATTAATTCAAATAATTTTGTAAAATTTGGAATGATTTCAGAAAACACAATATTAAATTGTTGATTTTAAAGTTTTTAAGATTTGGTTTATTCAACTAATTGCCTTATGGTTTCAACAAAATCATCAATTTCCTTTTCTATCGTATCAAAGGAACACATCCAGCGTAATTCGTTTGTTTGTTCATTCCAGGTGTAAAATTTGTATTTCTCACGCAATGGTTCAATTATCTTTTCAGGAATAATTACAAATATCGAATTAGTTTGTACCGGTTGTGTAATTTTTATTTCAGGAATAGTCTGTAATTTTTCTGCCATCATTTGTGCCATTTGGTTGGAATGCAATGCCAACTGCAACCATAAGTTATTGGATAAGAACGCAATAAATTGAGCTGCGATAAAACGGTTTTTAGAATAAAGTTGCATGGATTGCTTCTGATAAAAAGCTGCATTTTTTCTTAATTCACTATTAAAAATCAAAATGGCTTCCCCCAACATTAAACCATTTTTTGTACCGCCAAAACTCATAATATCTACGCCACAATCTACTGTAGCTTCTTTCAAACCTACATTCAACGCAGCAACAGCATTTGAAATTCTTGCTCCATCAATATGGACATAAAGATTGTTTTCATGGGCAAATTTACATAATGCTTTTAATTCTGAAACTGAATAGATTGTTCCCAATTCTGTACTTTGACTGATAGAAATCACTTTTGGCTGAGAATTATGAACATTTCCAATTCGATACAAAAAAGGTTCAATCATTTCAGGAGTTAATTTGCCATCGGGAGTTGGAACGGTTAAAAGAGAACAACCGATATTTTGAGCTACTGCTCCACATTCATCGGTATTGATGTGAGCTGTTTCAGCACAAATGACTGCTTGAAAAGGTAAGGTACAACATTTCAAACTGACAATATTAGCTCCTGTGCCATTAAAAGCATATAACACATCAACATCGCCAAAAATACTTTCAAAAACTTTTTGAGCCTGCATCGTATAACTATCTTCACCATACGAAGTTTCATGATCAACATTGGCTTTGATAATGGCATTTAAGATTTCAGGATGAATTCCAGAATAATTATCGCTGGCAAAACATTTCATAATTAAATAATTTATTAAAAGTTTTGTAATTAATTCATTTACACATAATTATATGTATTTAATTGCCAAATAAATAGCAACTACTAATAAAAAAACACCATAAACTTTTTTAAATATTTCAGATGAGATTCTAATCCCTATTTTTGATCCTAAAAAAGCACCAACCACCATTCCACCAGCAATAAGTGCTGCAAATAGTAAATTCAAATATCCTTCTTTGGCATAAATAATTACACTGGGTAAACCTACTGGTAACTGTAAAGATGCCAATGAAGTGGCAACTGCTTTTTTTGCATCATATTGAAAAAAATGAATCAGCAATGGTACAATGATAATACCTCCTCCTTTCCCAAAAAGTCCGGCAAAAATTCCAGCAGCTACGCCAACTAAAATATACATCCAGAAAGATTTAGAAATGACAGGATCTTCTTTTACAATAATTTCGTTTTTCTTATGAAAATATTTTGGTAAATCAAAATAGCTAATGGCTATACATAATAAGATAAATGCATAAAGTCGCGTAAGAAAAGTTTCACTGATATTGACTGCAATTTCGCCTCCAACAAAAGAGCCTAAAAACAATCCCAATGCAATCCATAATGATTTTTTGATATTGATTTGACCTGCTTTGTAATATTCCCACACCCCTAAAATGCCAACAGGCAACAACATAGCAGTAAGTGAAGTGGCATTGGCATGAAGAATGTCTAATCCAAAAATAACCAGCAAACACGGCACTAATACAATACCACCTCCAATACCAAATAAACCGGATAAAATTCCAGCAACAATTCCCAGAATCAATAAACCCGTTAAATACATCTCGATGATTTTATTTTGCAAAAGTACGAATAAAATGATAATTTTTTCGACAAACTATTTTTTGAATAGTGCTACCAAATTATAACTCGCTTATTTGAAAAATAAAAATCTGATTTTTTAATAATTCCTCTATTCTGGATGGGAAATTTGTAGGGAAAGTTAGAGTTATCTTAGGATTGAATTTCTAATAGCAGATATTAGAAAAAAATTTTATAATTAGTTGAATTTCAAGATAATACATTCAAAAATATCCGAAGACAAGAATAAATCTCGTATTTGAGGCTTTGAGCAAATGGTTTGGAGAGCATAGGGAATGTGGGGGTTGTTATTATTTATTCATCGTTAATTCATTGGCAATCATTTCGGCTTGTTTCAACACCGTTTCTGTTGCGAGCATTTGCATAT
>ERZ795046.3304-NODE-3304-length-12876-cov-69.107948_pt1 | contig 12876 bp, 16 predicted proteins | sample MGYA00375130_ERZ795046 | MGnify/ENA primary metagenome ERZ795046 (study PRJEB30175, sample SAMN05720202) | activated sludge metagenome | isolation source: anaerobic digester from wastewater treatment plant | place: Japan | collected 2015-05-15 ...
TTAAAAGTAAAATATGCTGAAAAATTTATTGCTATGTGATAAAAAATGCCCAGGCCGCAAGATAAAAAAATTGACAAGCTTAAACAAAGGGGGACAGAATAAATATAGAAATGGGAGGACAGAATAGAATGGAAATCGAAAAAGTTGAAAAAAAATCGAAAAAAAATCGAACTGTAGAGCAAAAGAAGAGGCAAATACCCAAGAAGCAAGCAATTATGATTGCGAGGGAACTCTTCCTTACAGAGGTAAATGGGAAGCACGCTTATTCATTGCAGGAGATTAAAGAGGAGTTAGATAGGCGAGGGTATACTGTGGGGACAACGACAATACACGACTGGGTAGAAAGATATGGCTGGAAGCAAGAATGGGAAGAAAAAGTGCTGGAAGGGGCCTCAAAGGCGCTGCAGGAGCTGAAGCAGGGGCTTGCAAAAGACGAGGAGCAGAAACAGAAACTTTTGGAAAGATTAGAAAAATTTCACGAAGAAAACTTCAAAGCACTTTACAGTTTGAAACTCAAAATTTTCAAGAGACTTTTGGAAGAGGAAGATATAGCAAAAATTCTGTCCCCCTCCGAGATGATTAAGCTTTTAAGTCTGATTTTGGAGTACGAGGGTGAAATAGAAAGCAAACTGAGGGTTAAACTGGAGGGCGAAAAAGATTTCATTATCTGCTGGGGCGATGGAACAGAAGCTTAAATATGCTCTCTATACTCCTCACCCGGGACAGCTACAAGTACACAACGACCCCACACGCTTCAGGATTGTTGTGTGTGGCAGAAGATGGGGGAAAACTTGGCTCGCAGTGAACGAAATAATTAAGGAGCTACTAAAAAATCCTGGAGTAGGGTGGTGGGTTGCTCCCGTCTACCAACAATCTTTGCACGGATACGAAATAGCAGTGAAGAACTTAAATAAACTAATCAAGAAAAAGTGGGACTTTTTGAAAAGAATTGAGCTCCTGAATGGCTCTATAATAGAATTCAAATCAGCGGACAATTATGAGAACCTGAGAGGTATCGGATTAGACTTTCTTGTTATCGACGAGGCAGCAAGAGTGAAAAGAGAAGGATGGGAGCAAGTACTGCGCCCCACGCTGGTGGATAGAATGGGGAGGGCGCTCTTTATTAGCACGCCGAAGGGCAAGAACTGGTTTTACCATCTATACTTGTTGGGCTTGGGGGGCGATAAACAATACAAAAGCTTTCATTTTCCCAGCTATACAAACCCTTTTTTATCAAGAGACGAAATTGAAAGTTTGCGGCTGACCCTCCCTTCGGACGTCTACACACAAGAAATAGAAGCAGAGTTTTTAGATATGTGTTCGTCTGTGTTCAAGAATATACGTGCATGCGTAAAGGGGGTGCTGGAAGAGCCGCAGCCTGGAAGAGAATATCTAATAGGCTGGGACCCTGCTAAATATCAGGATTTTTCTGTTATTATAGTTATGGACTTGTATAGGAGGCACGTCGTAGGCTTTGAAAGGCTGCAACAAATAGACTATTCTTTTCAAATCCAAAAAATAGAACTGATTGCTAAAAAGTACAACAATGCTAAGATAATTGTAGATTCTACAGGAGTGGGCGACCCGCTCCTTGAAGCTTTAGAAAGGAGGGGGCTGGATGTGGAAGGGGTAGTCCTGACGAATACCTCGAAGAAGCAGCTAATTGAGAACCTTTCTCTTGGAATTGAGCAGCAGGAAATCAGTTTTCCAGAGATTCCAGTACTGCTAAACGAACTGGAAATCTTTGAATATCAAATTACTCATGCAGGAAACGTAATTTACTCTGCACCCGAGGGCTACCACGACGACTGCGTACTTGCATTAGCTTTGGCGTATTGGGGTTGTAGAGAAAAGAGGGAGCCGCTCATGATATGGTAAAGAGGAAGGACGCCTACAAAAAGCTCGCCGCTCATGATATGGTAAAGAGGAAGGACGCCTACAAAAAGCTCATTGAGGCAGAACTTTATGCGCTCGAGGACACGAAAGATTTTCTAAAAAGGATGGAAGAGGGCGAGATGAGAGAGCTCACTCCTACCCTTTTGCAGCTGAGGGTTGTCAGGAGGGCGTATGAAATAGTCGACGCAATTGAAAAAGTGCTGGATGAGAGGGAGGAATTTAGAGAGATATATGAAAAATTTTACAAGAAAAGAAGGACATGGGTGCGGGCATGCATGGAGATGCATAGGAGCAAGAGCGCTTTTTACACCTGGAGGGAGCGCTTGATAGAAAGAATATGCGAAGAGCTGGGATTAATAGAGCTAAAGAAGTAAGGAAGGAAAAAAAATGGAAAGGAAAAACCTAAACAAATTCTACCATGGAAGTATGGGAATAAAAGATAGATGGGCAGTAATAAAATCAGTTCTCACAGGTAGTACACCAGGATACGGTGTGTCAATACTCTCTCTTAATAAGACACCGCTTAAGAGAAGCAAGTACGAGATTCTTAAAAACCTTGAGGACTATCCTATTCTGTTCGCAGTGCTTAAAAAGATAGCAGAGAACGTAGCAAGCGTGCCACTGAAGTTCTATGTCGTGCGTAAGGACGGAAAACCGCAGAAAGTACCGCTCACGTATCTACGTTCCAAGCAAATGAGAAAGAAAATCCTAAAAAACGAAGGTGCAGAAATTGAGGAGCTCCTTGAACATCCGATTATTTCTCTACTCGATAACGGAAACGAGTATATGACAGGAAGGCAAATCCTAGAAGTTACACAAATGCATATAGACCTTCTCGGAGAAAGCTTTTGGCTTCTTGAAAGAAACGACCTCGGAGTTATCGAGAAAATTTATCCCATACCACCGACATGGGTAACAAGCGTACCTGACGCAGACAGACCTTTTTATACCTTACAGATGGGAGAAGTACGAGAAATACCTGCGACAGAAGTAATTTGGTTCAAGCAGGTTTCTCCTAAAGACCCGTATGGACGTGGCCTTGGATTTGGAGATGTGCTTGCGGACGAATTAGATGCGGACGAGTTCGCAAGCGAGCATACAAAAGCATGGTTCTATAATAGGGCAAGACCTGATATTTTGATAACCGCACCAGGTCTAACAAAAGCAGATACAGAGAGACTTGAGCAAGACTTCCAAAACAAGCTAAAGGGTTTTTGGAACTGGTTCAAGCCTTACTTCATGAATGCAGATGTGAAGATACACCAACTTTCGCAGAGTTTTGAAGGAAACGACGTAATAGAACTAAGAAAATTTGAGAGGGATATGATAATAAACTGCTTAGGGGTGCCACCCGAGATTTTGGGAATTGTAGAAAATTCCAACCGTGCAACTATCGAGGTTGCGGACTATATCTTTGCAAAGCGAGTAATAGAGCCTCGCCTTGAATTTCTAATCTCTATTTTGCAAGAGAAACTTGTACCGAACTTTGACGAGAAAATAATAATCGACTACGAGGAACTCACTACTACGGACTGGGACATAAAACTTGAGGCAGGCAAGATTGCACCATGGAGTCTGACCTTAAACGAATGGCGTGAAATTATTGGACAACAGCCTGTAGAGGGCGGAGATGTTTTTATGTTGCCATATAACCTCGTACCGCAAAATATCTCTTCGCAGAGTACACCGCAAGAGCAGAAGACAAAAAGCCCAAGGAGAATAAAAAAACTAAGCGAAAAAGAAGTCTACGAACTTTTAGAAGCGGTAGATGAGTGGCACATCGCCTATTACGTACATCCCGTTTATAAGAAAATAATCGAAGAGTTGGGGCAAGAAACAATGAACAGCATAGGACCTGGGCTTTCTTTTAATCTCTTAGACACAAGGATAACACAGTTCTTAGACGAACAGGCTGGTATCTACATAAAGAGTGTGCAGAACATAAACGAAACAACAATAAAACAGCTACGAGACGAACTAATAGAAGGAGTACGAAGCGGAGAAAGTATATACGACCTTTCTAAAAGAGTGAACAAGGTTTTTGAGGACGCAAAGGGATACAGGGCAGAAAGAATTGCAAGAACAGAAACGCTGCGAGCGTTCAATTTTGCACACTACACAGCCTTTGGGCAGGCAGGCATAGAGTACCATGAATGGGTAGCAACAAGAGACGACAGGGTGCGAGACTCGCATCTTGCGACTGACGGACAAGTAGTAGGTGTAGGAGACTATTTCACGCTTGGTTCTGGTGCAAGAGCGCTTTACCCAGGTGACCCATCTTTACCACCTTCAGAAAGTATTAACTGTCGTTGTACCCTTGCTGCAGTAGTTGGAAAAAGGACAATGCTTGACACTGAGGAGAAAAGGGTAAAGTACTGGTGGGAAAAGGAAAAGAGGATGGAGCAGTACGACAAACTCTTTGAACGAGCAATTAAGAAGGCATTTCAGAAACAGCAGGATGAAATTCTTGCAAAACTAAGACAACTCTGGAGGATGGAAGAATGAGCGAGCTCATAAGAAAGCAATTTCTAACTACAAGAGAAGACCTCGGAGAAAGAAGGCTGCAGTTTATGATAACGACATCAGCAAAGGATAGGGATAACGACACGATAAATCCGCAAGGTTGGGGGTTTGACAATTATCTTAAAAATCCAGTTGTGCTTTTTGCTCACGACTACACAAAACCAGCTGTTGCAAAGACAATAGACTTGCGAGTAGAAGGAGACAAGGTCGTTGCAGTTGCTGAGTTCCCTACGCCTGAAATTTATGACTTTGGCTATACGCTCTACCTTCTTTACAGAGAAGGCTTTATGAATGCGGTTTCTGTAGGATTCATACCGCTTGAGTTTAAACAACGTGACGACGGCTACGACTACATTAAGCAAGAGCTTCTTGAATATTCTCTTGTGCCAGTACCTGCAAACCCTGAAGCGCTTGTTGTAGCAAGGTCTAAAGGGATAAATTTAAAACCTCTTTACAAAAGTATTCTCGAGATTATGGAGAAAGACGAAAAAATCTTAGGAAAGGAGGAGTTCGAACAAATTGAGATGGCCATGAAAGAAAAAGAAACAAAATCAATTGTGGTTTCCAAAGGCGTGATACCATACAAAGAAACACCGCTTGCAGACCCAGACGAGCCTTGGGACGGACCTGCAGAGGTACGAGAGGCAGACGTAGAAGACCTAAAGATTATGTGCACATGGTACGACTCAAGGAACCCTGATGTCAAGTCAAGTTATAAGCTCCCTCACCACAAAGCCAAAGGGCAACATGCTTGTGTGTGGAGAGGAGTAGCTGCTGCAATGGCTGCACTTCTAGGAGCGAGGGGAGGGGTAAAGATTCCTGACGAAGATAGAAAAGGAGTATACAACCACTTAGCAAAGCACTACAAAGATTTTGACAAGGAACCACCTGAATTTAAGGAATACACAGAAGAAGAGCTAAAACAACTTTTTCCAGAAGTGTACGCAGAAAATCTCAAGGCAGGTGACGAAGTATACGAGGAAGTTTCCGAGACTGTAGACAACACTGTAGAAGAGCCTGTAGGGGAAACTGAAAAAGCAGAAGAACAAGCCGTAGAAAAAGTAGAAGTAGTAGAGAAAGTAGGTAGAACGCTTTCGAAAGCGAACGAAGAGCGCATAAGGAAAGCAGTACAACTCTTAGAGGAGGTGTTGGCGCAACTCGATGAGCAACAAAAAGAGGAAGAAGGACAAAAAGAAGAAAAAGAAGAAATAAGCGAGGACGAGATACGTAGCATAATAAAGCAAACAATACAAAAAGAAATAAACAAACTCTTAGGCAAAATCGAGTAAGGAGGAGGGCGTATGGACAGGGAAAAGCTAAAGTCAATTATCGAAGAGGAAGTTAAGAGCTCCTTAGAGGAGATTAAGAAAACTAAAGAATCTCCCAAAATTTTTCTAAAAAGAGGTGAGGAAAACAAAATGGACAAAGGCTTAATTTTCGGTAGAATAGTAAGAGCTCTCGTAGCAGGAAAAGGAGACCCAGAGAGAGCACAGTGCGTAGTAAGGAAAGCGTGGCAAGATGACGGCTACAACGATGAGGTAATAAAAGCTCTAGGTGCAGACCTCGGACCTTCAGGAGGGTATCTAGTACCACCTCAATACTCCCAAGAATTAATCGAGCTTCTCACTGCAAAAGCTGTCGTACGTAAGATGGGAGCACAAAGCTTACCACTCCAAGGTACCTTGCCAATACCCAAATTAGCGAGGGGAGCAACTGCATACTTCATAGGGGAGAATCAAGATGCTCCAATATCTGAGCCAGGATTTGACCAGATTGTCTTGTCAGAAAAAACACTTGTAGCCATGGTACCGATTTCCAACAAACTAATAAGGCTCTCTTCCCCTAAAGCAGATACCGTAGTAAGAGATGACTTAATAAACGCAATAGCCTTAAAAGAAGACGCAGCATTCATAAGAGGTAGCGGAACTGAGTACACTCCTAAAGGTTTGCTTAACTGGGCAGCATCAGGGAATAAGTTCGGTATCTCTGGTAGCGCAGTAGCCAACGTAGTAGCAGACCTACAAAAAGCAATAAACAAGCTTGAAAGCGCTAACGTATCAATGACCAAACCAGGATGGCTCCTGCATCCAAGGGTAAAGAACTTCCTACTGAGCCTTATCAACGCAAACAATCAATATATTTTCAAAGATGAAATGCTAAAAGGGGCACTTCTGGGCATTCCATTCGCTGTAACAACTCAGATACCTGCCAACCTTGGTACTGGTAGCAACGAATCTGAAATTTATCTCGTAGACTTCAATGAATGTATTATCGGCGACGGTATACAATTCGAGATACAAGTATCTACTGAGGCTACATATGTAGCAAGTGGTAATCTTGTTTCTGCATTCTCTAAAGACCAAACCCTCGTAAAAATAACCTCTACAGTAGACTTTGCAGTAAGACACGATGAAGCAGTTGCAGTAATACAAAACGTAACTTGGGGAGCCTAATTAAATAAAAAGGAGGGAGAAAAATGCTAATAAGTGACATAGGAAATGAAATAAAAGTAGTAAGAGCCATTGCACCACAAGTTTCCTCAGGAGGAAACATTACAGGGGCCACAATAGATAGAAGTGATTTCTATAGTGCAACACTCTTTGTAGATGTTGGGACAGCTTCTGGAAGTCCCACATCTCTTACGGTAGACTGCAAACTACAAGAGTCAGATGATGGAACAACCTTCGCAGATATACAAGGAGCTACAATTTCTCAAATTACTGCTGCAAATAAACAAGCAGAGCTAGACATAAACTTAAACGGCAGGAAAAAATATATAAGAGCAGTAGCAACAGTAGCATTCAGCGGTGGTACTTCTCCTACTGTGCCTGTATCAGCAGTGGTTGTGCTCGGTGGCTCTGTAAAGAATCCAGTATAGAGGTGATAACATGCTTGTAAGATTTTTGCGGGCATACGGAATATACAACGCAGGAGAAGTAGCAGGATTTCCCTATGAAGAAGCACAAAGACTTATAAAACTCGGTGTTGCAGAAGAGCTAAAAATTGCACAGAAAAATGTAGAAGAGCCAAAAGAAGACAAGATGGTAAAGGAGAGTAAGAAAAAATGAACTACAGCGAGGTAGTTTCCCCACCTACAAACAGAAAGCTAATTACCTTAGAAGCTGTGAAGACAGAGCTCGAGATAACAGATACATCGCAGGATGTGTTTTTACTTTCTCTAATTGAAGAGGCAAGTAGTATGATACGAGAGTACACAGGTAGGGAATGGGCGCAAGCAACATACATAGAATACGTTGCAGGAGTGAACAACTTTAGTCTCGTGCTTAACAACTTCCCGATACAAAACATAGAGTACGTTAAGGTATACGGCAGGGAGATAGACAAGCTCTACTATCTTGTAGATAAAGAGGCAGGAATACTGTTTAGCAGTTTTGGTTGGGGAGCTACCTTCTTGCTTATGGCAGGATTTTCCTCACCTATTCCAGCAGGTATTGTGCCAACCTACGAAGTGAAATACACAGCAGGATACGTTTTGCCTGATGATACAGGGGATGGCGAGAAGCTACCCCCTGTAATAGAACGAGTTTGCAAGGATTTGGTGAAAATCTTGTATTTTGCACGAAAAAGGGACGATGCAGTGCAAAGCGAAAGGCTCGGAGACTACTCCGTATCCTATAAGGAAAGCAAAAAAATGGAAATCCTACATCTTCTAGACAGGTTTAAAAGAGTAATATGAGTGTTGCAGAGTTTTTTGTAACCACAATCTACATAAAACGAGAGACAGGAAAAGATATGTACGGACGCAGTACATATCAGACTCTAACGGCTAAAGCGAAGGTAGAAGAAAGCATGGAGAAAAGAGTCACAAGGGATGGCGAGCAGTATATATCGTTCACGACAATCTACACGGATACGGAGCTAAGAGCAGGTGACCTAGTAAGCATAAACGGAACGGATTTTTTGGGGCTTTTTGATGTTGACGTGGCAAGGAACAAGGCAGGAGAAGTTGTCTTTTACAAAGGCTATGCAATGAGGGGGGTTTTCTAGAATGTTTAAACTTGATATCGAAGGTATAGACATCGTATCGAAAAACTTAGAAGGCAAGCTTGTAGAAGTAAAGCTTGTGCTTAAAGATGAAATATACCATATGGGTCAGCACTTACGTAGCGAAAGTGTCAAGCAATGTCCTGTTGATACTGGAAGACTGCGAGCTAGTGCAACAGTTACTCCTGTAAAAGAGGAAGGAGATACTTTCTACGTCGAGGTAGGATATGGAACGGACTACGCAATCTACGTGCATGAAAGAACAGAGCTACGACACAAAGTAGGAAAGGCAAAATTCCTAGAAGACCCCCTGAAAGAAAATGCAAACAACTACAAAGAATGGATACGTAGTGCAATAAGGAGAGTCATAGGGTGAGCGTACTGCTTGAGAAATTAGGTGAGTACTTACAACAGCTAGGAAATGAAATAAAAGTAGTAAGAGCCATTGCACCACAAGTTTCCTCAGGAGGAAACATTACAGGGGCCACAATAGATAGAAGTGATTTCTATAGTGCAACACTCTTTGTAGATGTTGGGACAGCTTCTGGAAGTCCCACATCTCTTACGGTAGACTGCAAACTACAAGAGTCAGATGATGGAACAACCTTCGCAGATATACAAGGAGCTACAATTTCTCAAATTACTGCTGCAAATAAACAAGCAGAGCTAGACATAAACTTAAACGGCAGGAAAAAATATATAAGAGCAGTAGCAACAGTAGCATTCAGCGGTGGTACTTCTCCTACTGTGCCTGTATCAGCAGTGGTTGTGCAAGGACTGGGAATCTTAGGAAGAGATATCTTCCTAAACTTCATAGTTGATTCTCCTGACAACGCAATTTTTTTGGTTGATACGGGAGGCTTTGCACCTGACTATACTGGTGAGGTGGTAAACGCAAACGAGAGTTTTTCAGTTAAGGTAGGCGCGCAGGCTGGGATGCTAAATCCAACTGTGCAGATAAGAGTACGCAACGTAGATATACAGCAAGCATACGCGAAAGCTTGGCAAATCTACAATCTTTTGCATGGAAAATCGTTCTGGGACCTGTCTGATACAGTGCATATTCTTTCCTGTCAGGCGATGCAACAGCCTTTTTGGATAGGCAGAGATGCAAAAGGCAGAGACGAAGTCTCTTGCAACTACTATTTTAGGGCAAAATTCTAACAAAAAGGAGGTATAAAGGATGGCAGTTTTTACAGGGTATGGAGGTTCTGTAAAAGTAGGTACTGCAACAATAGCAGAATTAGGGGAATGGAGTTTGGATATTGGCGTTGACACTCAGGAAACTGAAAGCTTTGGAGACCAGTGGAAGGAGTACGTTGCAACTTTAAAGGAATGGAGTGGTTCTTGCTCTGGTAGATGGGACATGACAGACACTGCAGGACAGAAGGCACTACAAGACGCACTTTTAGGCGGTACAACTGTAACAATTAAGTTCTACATTGACAGCACCAAGAACTACAGCGGTACAGCAATAATTGAAAAAATCTCCGTAAAATCAAGCGTAGATGGTGTAGTAGAGGTAGACTTCTCGTTTAAAGGTACTGGCGCACTAACATACACTGCTTCCTAAGGGAGATGATGTAGATGGCAGTATTTACAGGTTATAACGCAAGCGTCTACATAGCAAGCGGTACTCCTGTATCTTTCACTGACGAGGCGACAACTGCCTCGTCTGACTACAAGGTGTATGCAATCACAAACCAAGCAAAAAGATTTTGGAGCAGGAACTACGCCGTGACCGTTAAAAAGAATGGGAACATAATAACAACAGAGTTTACGGTACAGTATCCTGGCGGAAAGATAATCTTCACAACTGCCTTGCAACCTACTGACGTGGTAACTGTGTCGGGCTACTACATTCCAGTATCACAGATAGCGCAAGCAAAAGAATGGAGCTTAGACGTAGACGCAGAAACACAAGATGCAACAGTGTTCGGCAGTCAGTGGAAGCAGTTTGTTGTGACGTATCGTTCAGGTTCTGGGAGCTTGTCGCAGTGGTGGGCAGACTCGTTTTTCTTAAACAACCTTGCAGGGCTACTTGGCTTTGAATTAAACGTTGAAAGCGGCAAGGCATACAGATTCTACGGATATCTTACAAAGGACAGCATAAAAGTAGCAGCAGACAGTTTGGTAGAAGAAAGCTTGGATTTTGTTGCAGACGGACAAATCTATTATGGCTAGTAGAAGGAGGGATATTGTGAGCTTAAGAGAGAACATTTTAAAAGCGAACGACATTCAGGAAGAAATTGTCGAGGTACCAGAATGGGGTGTTAAGGTGCTTGTGCGAGGTCTTACAGGAGAGGCAAGAGCAAAGCTACTTTCTAAGGCAACAGACGTATCAAGAAAGATAGACTATGCACAGCTCTATGCCTCTCTTGTGATTCTTTCTACCTTTGACCCTGATACAAAAGAACAAGTATTTGAGGAAACGGACAGGGACGAGCTTATGAAAAAGAGTGCTACTGCAATAGAACGCATAACAACTGTGGCAATGAGGCTCTCTGGTGTCGGAAAGATAGAGGAGGAGAAAATTGAAAAAAACTAGCTACCGACCCAGAACGCCTCTTCTATTTCATGCTTGCAGAACAGCTTGGGATGACAGTCTCGGAACTGCTTGCGAAGATATCGTCATACGAGATATCGGAGTGGAAGGCTTACTATCGCATAAAGGATAAGGAACTCCAAAAATCGAGACAAAGGGGAGGGAGAAGATTAGGTGGCTGAAGTAGGAGAAATTAATGTTAGGATAGGTGCAGATATAAGCGAGTTTCAAGAAAAAATACGTACCACACAGTCGATGCTGGATGATTTTAGTAAAAACTTGGGTAGGCTGGGGCGTGACCTTTCTGCAGCGTTTACCCTCCCCCTCTCCATTATAGGGAAAGAAGCAATAAAAACAGGAATGTCTTTTGAAGACACTATGAAAAAGATTGTAGCATTAACGGGAACGTCGCAAAAACAAACAGATGAGTGGGCAAAGCAAATAAAGAAGATGGCGACTGAGGTCGGCAAAAGCCCCCAAGAACTTGCGGAAGCTTTGTATTTTATAGCGTCGTCTGGAATTGAAGCAAGCAGGGCAATTGATGTTTTAGAAACTGCGGCGAAGGCTTCTACAGCAGGCTTAGGAGATACACAAGTAGTAACAGATGCCTTAACTTCTGCTCTAAATGCTTATGCCAAAAGTGGGCTTACAGCAAAACAAGCAACGGCGGTGTTGATAAATACAGTAAAGTTAGGTAAAGCAGAAGCAGATGAGTTAGCAGGCTCTATAGGTAGAGTAGTACCAGTCGCGGCACAACTTGGGGTAGGTTTTGAAGAAGTCGGAGCTGCTATCGCTGCAATGACTTTGACAGGGTTGAGCGCAGATGAAGCTGTAACAGCTTTAAGAGGAGTTCTCACAACAATTTTACAGCCTACACAACAAGAAAGAGAAGCCTTAGCAGCATTAGGGCTTTCTGTAGAAGGGGTAAAGAAAGAACTTTCAGAAAAGGGATTACTGGCCACATTAAACACTATTAATAATGCGTTTCAAAAGGCACCAAGTATACTACAGAATATGCAGGCAGAATATTATAAACTACAGTCTGCGATTGCACAAGCAGAAGAAAAGCTTGAAAAGACCAAGGCTACATATGGAGAGAACTCAGAAGAAGCCAAGGCAGCAGCAGGAGAGCTAAAATACCTTCAAAAAGAAGAAAAGGCTTTAGCAAAGAGTTTAGATAGGTCTTCAATCCTTATTGGAGATGGATTCGGAGGATTTTTTGGAAATGTAAGGGCTCTTGTAGGTGCTCTTGCCTTAACAGGAGAAAATAGTGAAAGGGTTAAAGAACTCTTTTCAGAGATGTCTCAAACAACACCTGCTGAAGTAGACAAAGCTTTTAGCACTGTTGCAGATTCTGCGCAATTTACTTTGAACCAAGCCCTTGCTACTACAAAGACAGCCCTTTTAGAACTAAGTCAAAGCGTGCTCCCACCCTTTGTCGAAGTTCTTAAAAGTGTCTCAAGCATTATAAAGGAAGTCACAGATTGGTTCAATGGCTTAGATGAAAATACTAAGAAAACAGCTGTAACGATAGCTACTGTTTTTGCAGCTACAGGGCCTGCTTTACTTGCTATCTCGGGTATGATAAGCACTGTAAATAACTTGGTAAATACTTTTAAGTCTTTAGGGGAAATTGTGGCAAGTGGTAGCCCTCTTGGCATTGCCTTATTAGCTCTTGGCGCTGCTATAACAGCTTATACTACAAACTTCTTAGGGTTCAGGGATGCTGTAAATTATGTGAAAGATGCTCTTATAAAACTACCTGGGGTCTTGGAGGACCTAATAAAATCTGTTGGAACTGCGCTTAGTAATCTAACTCAGGTATGGGAGACCAAATGGAATAAATTCAAACAGGACGTAGACAATGCTTGGTCAAGTTTCAAAAATTCTTTTACACAAAAAATAAA
>ERZ795046.3313-NODE-3313-length-12837-cov-11.540604_pt1 | contig 12837 bp, 13 predicted proteins | sample MGYA00375130_ERZ795046 | MGnify/ENA primary metagenome ERZ795046 (study PRJEB30175, sample SAMN05720202) | activated sludge metagenome | isolation source: anaerobic digester from wastewater treatment plant | place: Japan | collected 2015-05-15 ...
ATTTCGAAGCGCCTTTTGCTGGCAAGCCGTTTATCCTGATGCTTTTTCAGAAGGCGTTTATCGAGTCGGTTTATATTTTCAAAATCTTCGATGAAGAAATCGGCAAGTGGGTTAAAAAACATACTGACAATCTCTTAATGGTTGCCCGAAAAAACGGCAAAACCCCGCTCATTGCCGCGCTGAATTTGTCCGAATTCTTCTGTGGCCCAACAGGGACCAAGATTTTGTGTTCGGGGAATGACTATGAGCAGGCTTCCCTGATGTTTGATGCGTGCAATGCCATGCGAGAAGAAAGCTCAGCGCTTGCCAAAGTCACACGGAAAAACCTCCGCGGTATTTACTTCGGTAACCCGAGACAAAAGAAAACCAAGGGGAAATTTTCATACCAGAACAAAGGCAGCATCAGGAAAATATCCTCCCGAACAGGCTTTAAAGAAGGCCGAAATATCCGCGTTGGGGCGGTAGATGAGGTACATGATCTACAGGACAATACATCCGTAATGCCGATTAGACAGGCGCTGTCAACCCAGGACGATCCGCTTTATTTTGAGATTACATCTGAGGGGTTTATTAACGATGGATACCTGGACCAGCGGTTGGAGGAAGCAAGGCAAGTACTCAATGGAGAATTGGAGCGATCTCGATGGAACATCTGGCTTTATACCCAGGATTCGGAAACCGAAATCTGGCAAGACGAAAAAAGCTGGGTTAAATCCAACCCCGGCCTAGGAGTAATTAAAAAATGGTCTTTCCTCCGCCAGATGGTTGATGAAGCTAAGACGAACACGGCAACTAGGGCTTTCGTGTTGGCGAAAGACTTTAACATCAAGCAGAACAACGCCGCAGCCTGGTTAATGGCAGAAGATATTGTCAACGAGGAAACCTTTAACCTTGAAGATTTTAACGGCTGTTTTGCCATCGGAGGCGTTGACCTCTCGAAATCCGGCGACTTAGCAAGCTCCCGGGCAGTGATAATGAGACCCGGGGATCATAAAAAGTACACGATCCAGAGGTATTACATCCCAGAGTCTAAGCTGGAAACCCTATCAAAAGACGACAGAAAGATGTTTGAGGACTGGATTAAGCAAAACCTAGTCACTATATCCCCAGGCAATGAAAACGACTTCAGCCTTGTAACCGCATGGTTCGTTAAACTGTTCAAGGATTACGGAATCCGGATGTACAAGGTAGGCTACGACAAATGGGGAGCTGTTTACTGGAAAAACGAAATGGAAGATCTCGGCTTTGACTGTGTAAGAGTAGACCAAACCTGCGGCAGCATGTCAGAACCCATGAAGCTAGTTGAGGCCGATTTAAAAAGCAAGCTCCTTGTATATAACAACAACCCGATTGATAAGTGGTGTCTAGAAAACACCGCATTGGAAATGAACTCAAAATATGAAATCAGACCAGTTAAGATTCGGGGCAAAGAAGATAAAAAGATAGATGGCGCGGTGACGATGATTATTGCTTACCGTGTATATATCGACAACCGGTCAGAATTCTTGAAGCTAGTAGAGGGGCGGTGAGCGAATGGAGATAAAAAAAACGTTTAGAAAAGTGGCTTTTAACAGCAGGATATGGCTAATCAAGTCTTGGGAGCGAACAAAAGAAACCTTTATTTTTATCGGCAGGAAAGCCAGCAAAGCAACCAAAAAGGTTGCTTTATTTATTAAAAAAACCTTACTTGCGCTCATAAAGGGCTTAGATTTGATAATCGACGACCTTCTTCTTGTTGCCGGGATTACTTGTATAACCCGCGGGGTATTTATGATTTACGTTCCCGCTGGCTATATCGTATTAGGGTTATGCTTATTAGGGTTGGCTTATCTGGTAGCGCACAGGAAAGCGATGGCTAGGCGGTGATTAGATGCTTTTGAGTAGTTTTGTAAACAGGGAAACCAACAGACAGATGCAGTACGCGAAGATGCTGGATGGTAGCTACCCGGTGTTTTCCCAGTTTGGCCAAAACATCTACGCCTCAGATGTAGTTCAGATGGCCATCGACTGCATTGCAACAGAAATTAGTAAACTGCAGCCGCGGCACATAAGGATTGATAACGAGGGAGGACAGACAACCCCGAAAAGTGACATTAACCGGCTTTTCAAGTTCGCGCCTAACCCGCTAATGACTACACGGGACTTCCTGGAAAAAATCATTTGGCTGCTCTATATGAACTATAACTGCTTCATTTACCCAGCTTACGAGGTCGTGCGGGATTCGAGAGGACAAGTACACCGAGAATACACGGCGTTGTATCCGTTGAATCCGACAATGGTTACCTTCCTCCAAGATGCACAAAATAAAATCTTTGTCAAAATGGACTTTTCCGGCGGAGCCTCTTTTACTCTGGCATATAGCGATGTCATTCACCTGCGCAAGAAATTTTCGGTCAACGAAATCATGGGCGGCGGCGCTCACGGCCAGCCGGACAACCAAGCGCTCCAAAAGGTGCTTGCCATTAACGACACGGTGATCGAGGGACTTGCTAAAGCTATTAAAACAAGTCTAACAATACGCGGGATCTTGAAAATCAACACCATGCTTGATGATGAAAAACAGCGGGCAGAAAGAAAACGCTTCGAGGACGCCGTCACATCAAGCCTAAGCGGAATTCTCCCCATGGATCTAAAGGGAGAATATATCGACCTAAAACCAGATCCAAAAATCATCGACAAAGACACCATCGCCTTTATCCAAGACAAGATCCTTAACTGGTATGGCGTTCCTCTCAAAATCATCTCCGGCGCTTTTAACGATGAGGAATATCAAGCCTGGTACGAAAAAACCCTTGAGCCTATCATCATCAGCCTAGGCCAAGCTTTTTCCAAGACCATGTTTACAGAAAACGCCTTGAACCACGGAAACGAAATAGTGTTCTACCACCGCGACATGATGTATTTAAGCACCAAATCAAAACTTGAACTTATAAAAATTGCCGGAGAACAAGGACTCCTAACCGATGACCAAAAATTGCACATTCTCGGCTATCCCCCTCTCCCGGATGGAAAAGGAAAGCGGAGGACAATCTCCTTGAACTACGTATCCACCGAGATCGCCGACGAATACCAGCTGAAACGCGCCGGAGCACCGAGAATAGAAGCCAACGAGTAACACCCTAACGGGTATTTAAAATTAGCAAAGGAGTGACATTGATGATCACAAAAGACCGAGCATACAGGCATTTTGATTTTGAGCTACGAGAAAAAACAGAAGATGGGAAAATGATCGTTGTCGGGCAACCGGTGGTATTCGACCAGCCGGTTGTGGTTTGGGAATACGATGGCGTCCAGTATAAAGAGGTTATCGACTCTCGCGCACTGGACGAGGCGAAGATGGACGATGTTGTCCTGAATATCGACCATGAAGGCAAGCCAGCGGCCAAAACCAAAAACGGGACGCTCAAGCTGTTTCTCCGCCATGACGGCCTGTACATGGAGGCCGAATTGAGCAAAAACGCAACAGGCCGGGAGCTCTACGAGGACATCAGGAACGGATTCTACGACAAGATGAGTTTTGCTTTCAAGGTTAGAGAGGACTCCTATGACCGCGAGACCCGCACGAGAACCATTCTAAAAATAGAGCGGATTTTCGATGTATCTGCAGTCACCTTCCCGGCATATGAACAAACATCAATTAGTGCTCGAAGCTGGGCGGAGGCTCAGCATGAGATAGAAGCGGCGGAGGCCGCGCAAAGAGAAGCGGAGGCTTCACGGGGAGCGGAGGCGAACCAAATCGAGCTTTTGCGATATAAGGCTCAAATAAAATCAAAACTATGAGGAGGATCACAAATGAAGGATAAACTTTTAAAACTGTTACAGGCGAAAGAAGAGCGCAAAAAGGAATTGGGCAAGAAAATCAACGAGACCGAGGACGTTAAGGAATTGCGGGCGATCAATGCCGAACTGGACGACCTCAACGGAGAGATTACCGAGCTTCGCAGCATGATCGACGCAATCAAAAAAGAAGAGGGGCAGGGCGAAGAAGGCGGACAAGGACAAGAGCAGCGCTCCGCCGGTCCGATTGGCGCTCAGGAGATTTTGGCCGCTTTTGGGTTAAAGGGCGGCAAGGTTGAAGAGAAGTCGGAACCCGAAGATCCCTTCGGCACCATGGAATACCGGAAATCCTTTATGGAGTTTTGCAGAACCGGCAAATCTACTCCGGAATTCCGCAAAATGCAACCAGAGATGCGCGGCAGCGATGCGATGACCACCACTGCTGAAGTAACCGCGATGATTCCCTCGACCATCCTCCGAGAAATCATCAAAGAGGCTAAAGTTTACGGACAAATCTTTTCCCGGGTTAGGCTGATCAACATTCGCGGCGGCGTGACTGTTCCGATCTTGACGCTCAAACCTACCGCCACCAGGATCGGTGAAACGACCCCCTCCGACAAGAAGAATGTACAGGCGAATACCAGCGTAACCTTCAACTACTATGGGCTTGAATGCAAGGTTGCGACCTCTCTCTTGGCTGAAACCGTTACTCTCGAAGGATTTGAAAACCTCATCAAAGATCTTATCGGCGAGGCTATGATCAAAAAGACCGAACAGGAGATCATCAGTGGCACCGGCGATGGGCAATGCCTTGGTATCACCAAAGACACTAGGGTTCCTGCAGCTAACATAGTAACCCTGAAAGCAGATGAATTCGGGGCCTGGGATGCATGGAAAAAGAAAGTCTTTGCCAAAATGCCGCTTGCATATAAAGCTGGCGCCACTTTCCTTATGGCCTCCGGCACATGGGAAGGCTACATCGACGGCATGGTAGATGCTAACGGTCAGCCTGTTGGACGGACCAACTACGGTATTACCAACGGGCCGCAAGAGCGTTTTGGCGGGAAAGAGGTCATCCAGGTCGAGGATGACATTATCGCCCCGTATGACGACGCTTCAGTCGGTGATGTTGTGGCTATTTATTGCAATCTGAAGAACTATGCGATCAACAGCAACCTTCAGATGATGATGTTCCGCTACTTCGACCACGATACCAACGAGTGGATCGACAAGGCCATCCTCATCAACGATGGGAAACTGCTTGATCCACACGGAGTGGTAATCGTTAAGAAAGGCGCGTAAGAGATTAGGGGAGTCAAAACGGCTCCCTTTATAACCAATTAAGGAGGTCGATAACAATGTACCCATACAACTATAAAATGGGGCAGACAATCCAAACAAACGTCGAGGGAGTATCGGTCGACCGCGGATTTATTGCCCATTACCACATTCCGGGAGAAGACGCTCCGCCAGCCAGCAGCGATGGGGTATTACCTGCAACTAATTTGGGTGCTGAGACACAAGAGATCACTGCCGGCATAACTAACCCCGCAGTTCCCCGGAATATCCGTATTGACGGGAACGTTGATGGAATTACCGGAAAGGTGAAAATCACCGGAACTAACTTCGCCGGAAAGGTGATCACAGAAGAGATTCAAGCTAATGGCACCACAGCAAAAGATGGGAATCTGGCGTTTAGGACCGTTACAAAGATCGAACTCCCGATCCAAGATCATACCCCTGCGCAGCAAACCGAGACCATACAAGTAACCAAAGGGTGCTCTACTGCCGGTGATATTACCGTTACCATAACGGCCACTACTTTGCTTGGTGAAGAATCCGGAGCACAAGTGACAGTTACGCTGAGTGCTACAGAGCATGATACTGCGGCTAAAGTCGCGACGGCGATTGTCGAAGCCTTGAATGAAGATGACGTGATCAGCGCAGTATTTACCGCAAGTGTAACCGGAGTCGGCGAAGATACTGTCACTTTAACCGCTAATGAACCAGCCGCAAACGACTCATCTTTGGCAATCGCAGTGACGGCAGGTAGTACAGGCGTGACGTTCGGTAGCTCCACCAACGGAACTTCTGGCGTCCCCTACGACAAAATTTCCGTTGGCTGGGGCGACAAGTTGGGGTTACCGTATTTTCTCACTCACAACACAGTCTTGGCAGCGTATTTAAACAACACTTTAGAGGCCACCGCCGCAACGGTAACGGTGGATGCGAATGATCTTGAAAATAACACTATTGATCTGCACAGCGACCTCAACGGGACCGCGGTAGACATTTACCTCATCGTGTAAGTGTGGTGGTATAAATGATTCTCACAAAGCAGGAAGCTGCCGATGTTTTGGGATATGATTCCCCGGATGAAATGCCCGGCGACGTAGTTAATATACTACTGCCGGGCATTGACGGATTTCTTCAAAACGCGACTGGGAAAGACTGGGGCGCAGAAGAAGAAATTGATCCGGACGCAAAAATGGCTGCACGGGTGCTTTTAAGGCGCTGGTTTGATGACCCTGGCATGGTCGGAGCAACTAAGGACGCAGGGATCTTGAACCTGATTGGGCAACTACACGCCAAGGCGCTGCAGGAAAAACAGGCGGTGGTAACATGAGCGCGCTGCGTCACAAAATCAAAATAGCGGAACCCGCTTACGGTCCTGGAGACTACGGCGATCCGGTGCTGAAACCGCCCGAAGAATGGAACACCGTGGCGACAGTCTGGGCAGCTTACAGGGATCTATCAGGCCGGGAATTCTTCGCCGCGCGGCAAACCAACGCCGAATTGACCGGGGAATTTAAGATCCGCTACCGAACAGGCATAAAATCGTCGCATAAAATCGTCTGGGGCGAGCGCGTGTTCGACCTTGACGGACCGCCGCGTGACATTGACGGGAAGAGACAATGGCTATATATCAACGTCAAGGAAGTGGTTTAAATGCTCGGACTAGAACTGCGCGGCTTGGAGGATCTAGAAAAAGCCATCGACGCAATGGAAAAAGACTTCGAGAAAGCCCTCGTCATCGCTACAAGGAAAGGTTGCCAGGTAATTCAACGCGGCGCGAAAAGGCGATGTCCAGTCAGCCCAAAAGGACAAACCGGACGTTATGCCCACGCCCCTGGGACACTAAAAAAATCCATCAAGTACAAAATCCTACGACAACGCAGCCCGGCGCAGATAACGGGACTTGTCGGACCGGCGGTTGGGCGCAAAGAGAAATACGACGGCTACTATGGATATTTCGTCGAAAAAGGACATCGGATTTCTCGCAAAGCATTAACAAAGCGGGAAAGGGAGCAATTTACAGGCTCCTTCGTCAAACCCCAACCCTTCCTTCGCCCCGCTCTTGACGAAGACGGACCGCAAGCCCAGCGGGTAATTGCCGAAACTTACAAACAGGCTCTAGCTGGACGATTGCAAGAAGGGCACCTAGCCAAATTTATTGAGGATGAATTATTCGGGGAGTGATGATATGGAGATAGAAGGCGCAATCACAACAGCATTAAAAGCCGTTTTGGATGCGAAAGTCTACCCCGGCGGCAAAGCACCAGAAAACGTCACCGCACCCTATACCGTCTTTTGGATGATCTCCGACTCTCCGGAGGCCCGTCGGCTCAAAAACCCTTACCCACGCTATCAGATCGACCACTACGGCAACACCTACAGCGAAGTTAAAGCGCGGGCAAAGCTATGCTACAATGCCCTAGCCGACAAACAAGGCATCCTCGGCGGCACCGGCGGCGTACCGGTCGAGTACATCAGTTATGAAGGCGGAGACGAACTCCCAGACCCGGCAACGGGTCTTTTTCGTGTGACTCAAGACTTTAAAATCAGATTTAAGGAGGAATAGCCATGAGAGCTATGACGACCGTCCAGAATCCCGGCGCAATCAGGATCGGCTCGGCTAAAGTTGAAGTTGGCCCGGACGACCAGAATCTAGTTGACCTCGGCACTATGGAAAACGTGGTGTTTGAGGAAAGCTGGACAGAGATCCGGCGGATCGGCGGGAATGTAGGCGAAATCAGCAGATCCATTGTCCCCTCTTCTCATGTTGCGGTTGTATCCGGGGACCTAGTGGAGATCGAACTGGAAAACCTCAACACCATTCGCGGTGGAATTGACAATTACACCAAAGAGACCGGGGTACAGGTAACCGGCGCAAAACAGACTCTCAACGCGGGGGAATGGGAATACGATAAGTTGATCAAGATTGAGCATCAAAACGGCGACGGGTCGGAAATCACGGTCAGCGAGGTCAAAGGCTCCGAAAGCGGAGTTCTAACGGTTGATACTCATTATATCATTACCCGGAACGATAAGGGCGAATGGGGAATCTTGATTTTTGAGCCGGATACGGACCCCGAAGAAGATCAAACCATCACGATCACCTATAATTATACCCCGCTTGCATCTAAAACTTTGACGAGTGGCGGAGCCACTGTAATCAGCCCCAATGTTGTCCGGTTGACCAACTACGATGCCCAAAACAGAAAATTTGAAATCACCGTCTACAAGGCATACAACTCCCAGGGCATCCGAATCAACCTGCCAAACTACAGCGACGAAAACACCGCCGTCACCCCGATCCGGCTAGAAGGAGTACGCGACGAATCCCGAAGCCTCAAAGATCAACTCTTTAAGATCGTGGACGAACAGGGGGTACTCTAATGAGCGAAGAGAGAGCCCCTTACATCTCAGAAGAAGCGGGAGTAGTGGTCTGCAACATTGACAAAGTCATCACCAAGAAAAGGCTGATCCGTATCTCAGAAAAGCCGAACTCGAAGCTTTTTAAATACCTGCCTTTTTTGCGGCGATACTACCCGCCACGAATCAGAGAAATCGACGTTTCCCGCGCACCATCCCGGGTGATCTTGGAACTCATGCAAGAAGAGCAGTTTATGAAGGAACAAACAGTACAAGAAGACGACGCCCTTTTCGCTTCGCTGATCGACAAAGCAATCAAAATCTGCCGACCATCCTTCCCGGAGATCACCAAAGAATGGATACTCGACAACTTGTCTTTCGAGGAGCTAATGGCCTTCCTCAAGTTTGCCATGAAGCCGCTCAATGACTACCTCGCCGGGATGGTAGAAGAAGCAGCAAAAAAGATCCAGGCGGTCAAGGAAATAGTAAACGAAAACGAAAACCAGAGCCGGTAGACCTTGGCCGCCTTTTCCTCTGGACATCAATCCTAACCGGCTACAGTTTAGAATACCTGCTTGACCATTGTTCGTTCGAGCAGGTATTGTTTTTCCATGAAAAAGCTCTAGAACTCGAAGAACGCAAGGCAATCCTCCAGGTCAACAAGCTCGGCGAAGCGTTTTTCGGTAAGCCTGAAAAGGGTAAGCAGGGGAAATCTCCCAGCGAACAGATGCGCGAAATATACGGACCGGGACGGGTGGTGACAAGATGAGCGTGATTGGCAGACTGGCCGTTGCCGTACTCGGTGACATATCCAATCTAAAACAATCGTTCGGCGAAGCCAAAAAAGAGGCTCGGGGTCTGAAGCAAGACCTGAAGTCCATCGACGGAGAACTCCGCGCAGTCTCTCGCTCTATGGTCATGATGGGAACGGTGATCGTCGGCAGCATGACCGCGATGGTCTTAAAATCCACTCAGGCCGCCAACGCTGCCGACAAGCTCGCCAAACAGACCGGACTTACCCGGGAACAAGTCCAGGAGTTGGGCTACGCAGCAGACCAGGAACACGCGAGTTTAGAAGAGTTGGCTAAAAGCATCAACCGTCTGTCCCGGAACATGCTGACCTCGACCCAGGGAACAAACGAAGCGCAACGGGCTTTTAAGAGCCTGGGGATTGATGTCAAGGATGCTAATGGCAACCTGCGCTCGTCGGTGGACGTCCTGCTTGATATCGCCGACCGGTTCAAAGACATGACCAACGAAACCGAAATGTCGGCGATTGCCATGCAGCTTTTAGGTCGTTCCGGCGCGGATATCGTCCCGTTTCTCCGCATGGGCGGGGATGAGATCCGCAAACTAACACAGGAGGCCCGCGATCTCGGCTATGTCATGGACGAAGAGACAGTCAAAGGATTAAAGCGGCTAGATGACCAGTTAACCGCCACCAAAGCGGGGTTCGCGGGGATAGGGAGACAAATTACGGCTGATGTTTTGCCGGGATATTTGAAACTAGCCGATGCAGCCGTAGACTTTTTTAAGTGGCTCAACCAAACGAACCCCGAGTTAAGGTCAGCGATCACGCAGATAACCGCCCTAGGCGGGGTTATGGCGCTCCTGTCCGGGAGTGTATTCCTGCTGTATCTTAATCTTAAAAAAGCAGCTGTAGCAGCAGCAGCCCTAAACATCGCATTTAAGCCTTTTCTGATCGGCGGGGCGATCCTCGCCGGACTCGGCGCCATCGGCGTGGCATTTTTGAATATCCGAGACAACGCCCGACTTGCTAAAACGGAAGTGCAGGATCTGGCCGATGCAGAACTAGACAGAGAAGAGAAACGGCTTAGGGATGAGTTGGAAAGAAAACGAGATGAACTCGCAAGGCAGATACAAAGGACGAAAAACCTCCCGGCTTGGCAAGTCCAGCGGGGAGAATTTACTTCCAGCCCTGGAGCCGGTTATGTAGCGCCAGAGAAAGCTCCAGACACATTGACCAGGGAGATCCAACTTCTCGAAGAGCGCCTTGACAAGCTCATCAAAGAACGAGAGGCAAGAGAGAAAGCAGCACAAGCAGCATCCGACCAAGCGCAGCGAGAAGCAGAGGTAGCGGATATCCTGGAAAAAATGAAAAACGAGCTTGATGCCGTTGTCCCTCTGGCGAAAATCTTTGGCACCGAGAACGAGATAGCCGCCAGGAAAGCAGCTATCTTTGAAAGTGCAATCCGCAGTCTCCGAGAAAAAGGCGTCGATCCGCATAAAACTAGCATGGGGGATTTAGTTGCGCAGTATCAGCATTTTGCTGACCTTGCGGAAGAGGACGCTAAAAAAGAACGCCTTAAAAGCCTGGTTGAGAACTATAACAAAACCGTTGATAGGATATTCAAGGCAGGTCAAGCCATCGCAACTATTAAGGGCGAGATGTTCGATCAGGAAAAAGCGCTAACCGCCCTTCTGCAAGCACAAGAACAACTGATGGAGCAGTACATCCTGGAAGGGCTAAGCGAAACATCAGAAGAATACCGTCAGCTTGCACAAGAAATCCAGAAGACCGTTGCTTGGTTAAAGGAATTCCAGCAGGCACAGACTGACCTTGCGGAAGAGGACGCTAAAAAAGAACGCCATAAAAGCCTGGTTGAGAACTATAACAAAACCGTTGATAGGATATTCAAGGCAGGTCAAGCCATCGCAACTATTAAGGGCGAGATGTTCGATCAGGAAAAAGCGCTAACCGCCCTTCTGCAAGCACAAGAACAACTGATGGAGCAGTACATCCTGGAAGGGCTAAGCGAAACATCAGAAGAATACCGTCAGCTTGCACAAGAAATCCAGAAGACCGTTGCTTGGTTAAAGGAATTCCAGCAGGCACAGAAGGACGCACAAGCAGCGCAACAGTTCATCAGAGACGACTTTCTCCGGATTAAAAAAGAATGGTATGAGGGAGTTAATACCGACCAAAGTGTCGACAAAGCAATCGCCGATGCTCTCAGCCTACCTTTCGATGAGGTCCAGGCGCAGATCGACGCGACGATTCAAGCCATCCAGAACACGGCCGCATTAAGAGATGAAGAAGGCAATCCGATATATACCGTCAATTCGCCTGGCATTCAGAATTATCTGCAATTCCTGCAATATCTCCGCTCAATACAAAAATCCGAATTTGACATCATGCTGGACAATATGGGCGACTGGTCGTTGCACATGAAAGATATAGCACAGACAACCGCAGACAGCATGGCGGAAATGTTCTCCGACTTCTTCTTCAATCCGCTGGAATTCAGCATGACAAACTTCCTCAACCGTATCCGGCGGGCAATTGCAGACGTGCTTGGCCAAACATTTACTTCGTTCATCCTGAAGTCCATCGGCTTTTCGCCCGAAAGCCTGGGCAACATCTTCGGCGGCGGTCGGGCAACCGGCGGTCCTGTAACGGCGGGCGTGGTCTATCGAGTAAACGAACGCGAGCCGGAGTTTTTCAAGCCCCGCCAATCCGGCGAAGTTGTCCCACTCTCCAAGATGGGCATGGTCGCAGACGTAGACGTTATCATTGAAAACCAAACCGGCGTTCCAGTAAAAGTGCAGAAACAAAACGTAACCATCGAGGGGCATCGGATTGTGGCTAGACTATTAATGCAAGCAATGGAATCAAACACCGAAGGCATAACTGACATCCTCAAAGGGACGAGGTGATCACATGGCAGAGTTTCCAACCAGCATACCACTCCCGGATCTACCATTCCGCCAACAGCCGGACGATCCGGGACTTCTTTTTGAAACGGAGAATGGGCCGCCGATCAGTAGACGGCGAAAGACTAGGACATACTGGACGTTCTGGCTCAACTGGCGCAATATTCCCCTATCGAACACTAATTATGAAACCCTAGCGAACTTCTTAAATGACACGGTTGGCGGCAGTTCCGCTGAGTTTACATGGGAACACCCGGTCGATAAAACGGAGTGGACAGTTCGCTGCATAGCCCAAACCGAATGGGAATGGGGCGCGGATGGTTCGCCGGGATGGTCTGGCGGTATCACGCTCAAGGGATATAAAAACCCTGTTACTCCAGAAGGACCAGAACCCCCCGAGGAGGAGTAAAGATGCTAGACTTATCAGCTGTCGCCAAACTCGAAAAGAATAAAATATCCTCAACAGGAGTCTGGCTTGTCCTTCTAGAAATCCAGTTTCAAAGCGTGACCATCAAAATCTGCAACAACAACGAGAATATTGAGTGGCCGGCCGGCTCCGGACAAACCTGGGTGGCCTTTCCATTTGAGCTTGGAGAAGTCAACGAAAACGACAAGGGAGAGCTGCCGCAACTCACTCTCAAGGTTTCCAACGTCACGAGAACAGTACAGCAGTATATCGAGCAATACGCCGGGGGAACAGATGCGATGGTTATCCTACGCGTAGTCCAC
>ERZ795046.3321-NODE-3321-length-12812-cov-3.935016_pt1 | contig 12812 bp, 7 predicted proteins | sample MGYA00375130_ERZ795046 | MGnify/ENA primary metagenome ERZ795046 (study PRJEB30175, sample SAMN05720202) | activated sludge metagenome | isolation source: anaerobic digester from wastewater treatment plant | place: Japan | collected 2015-05-15 ...
TATGCGGTTCTGCTCAACTTAGCGCCTCCCGTGACGCTCGACTGCCGCACCCGGATCGGATGCGGCAGTTGTCGCCAATTATGTCCAACTCGGTCTTCGCTAGCGGCCCGTGTTAAAAGCCTCCACTTCGTAGAACTGAAGAGCATTCAAGGGATTTGATACCCTAGCAACAACGAACCTAACCTTCGACACGCTCATAGCTGTAAACTGAAACTCGAATGACACCACGTCTCCAGACCGCTTCATGTACTTCTGGTATTCAGACGGTTTTGTAAATGACCCAACTACAATCCAGCGTCCGTTCTCTTCGACCTCCACAGTCATGGAATACGGGTAGTTACCTACATCACTGCTCGTTCTTATGGTATTGATCACCCGCGAGGCCGAGAACTCAACTTCGAGCCATTCTGTCTTGCCGCCGGTAATTGGCCCGGAAGCTTCCCAATATGTCTTCATATTGCCATCAATAGCCATAGAAGCAGGTCTTGCCGGTCCATCTGAGCTAGCCGGCGCATAGCTCGACGCGCTAGCCCGCCCTCCATTGGCCGCAGCTGCCCAGTTCACGTTGACCGTCCCGATTGGCGGCGGTGGCGCCACAGACCCCGTAGTAAACGAGAACCCTGAAGCCACCGAAACGTTTCCTGCAGCGTCCTTCGATACTACCTGATAGTAGTATGTCGTGTTATCGCGAAGACCAGTCAATGTCACGCTATGGCTAGTCTTAAGAGACCCCGAAGGCACAACAGGAGTGATTATTACCGATCTAGCGCCCACATCTCCTGCAGGGCTCGACGCCTCCGAACTCGACACGGATTTGTCGCCTGCGGCATCCTTCATGGTCGTGCCCGTCAAGCCATATTCAATGGTTGAAGTAGCAGGTTCATCGGTGTTCCATGTTATCGTAGCCGAATTTGCAGTAATATTCGCCGTCCGTACGTTAGTTATCTTCGGAGGACGAGTATCCAAGGTTATCGACGCAGAGTATGTCCTGCTCTGATTCCCATAGATGTCGCGAAACTCGACATAGACTGTCTTGTTCCCATCACCAGGACTTAGCCTGTATGTCATCGCCTGTTGGAACTGCATCCACCCGGTCCAGTTCCCGCTGCCCTCACGCAGGCGCATCTCGATTGGACCCGGCGAGTCGTCTTTTGCAGCTATCGAGAGCGTTACGTCATAATAGCGCGTATACTGAGCCCCATTGTTTATCGCAATGCTGCCTGTTGGCGGATTCCTGTCGCCAAGCTGAGACGTACGGAACGTCAGCGTGGAGGACTCCGCCATATTTCCTGCGGCATCGGCGGAACGAACCCTGAAGTAGTAGTCAGTGTTGGGGCTTAAGCCGTACAGGGCGACCGAATGGCTCGTCACGAAGTCATACTGGCCCATAACCAAGTTCGGGCTGTATGTGCCGTAATACACCCAGGAATCGGAGTTCTCGTCAGTGCTCCATGTTATAACAGCAGAATCCGGTCCGATGTTCTTTGTCTGCACCGACCTGATTATAGGGGGCTCCGTATCGAGGGTTATTACAGCCTGCGCTTGGGCTTCGTTTCCCGCTGCATCTCTGACCTTCACATAGACGGTCCTCCTGCCATCGCCCGTGGTAAGCTCCCAGGTAACCCTGTCAGAATACGCCCTCCAGGAACCATAAGAGGACTTATCATCCCAAATCCTCATCTCAAGCGGACCGCCTGAGTCGTCCTGAGCAGTAATCTCCAACTGCACAGTTCTGCTCTTTGTGTATTGCGCGCCCCCGTTTATTTGCACTCTCACAGTTGGAGGTGTCGTATCGGGAGGCTGGATCCTAAGACTCATCTCCGATGACCGCGCACGGTTGCCCGCTGCATCGGTGGAAGTCACTGTGTAGTAGTATGTGACACCAGAACGCAAATTGGACAATGTAACCGCATGGTAAGTCGAAAGCACGCTCGTGCCCACACGGTTCTGGGGCACTCCGTATGCCCAGTACTCCACGTAGGAATCTGCCGGCTCATCGGTGGTCCATGTGATGCTCACCGAGTCGAGCCCCGTTGCTTTTGCCTCTATCCGGCTTATCACCGGCGGAGTTGTATCTACAGGCTGAATCACAAGCGTGAGATCCTGCGATTGCCCCCGGTTTCCTGCCGCATCGGTAGAAATTACCCTGTAGTAATACGTCGTGCCCGCACGGAGGTTCGAAAGGGTTACCGAGTGGGATGTGGCAAGCATGCTCGTGCCCACACGGTTCTGGGGCACTCCGTATGCCCAGTACTCCACGTAGGAATCTGCCGGCTCATCGGTGGTCCATGTGATTATCGCCGAATCCAGGGGGCCCCTGGTTGCCTGTACCCCATATATCCTCGGCGGCTGTGTGTCTAAAGAAGGAGGCGCAGTCATGACAGCCTCGATCGACGCATGGTTGCCTGCTCCGTCAACCACGGAAAACCGGACTCTCGGCGTCGCACCAACACCTGCAGGCAAAGATATGGCAAAATCACTTCCATACCAGTCGAACCAGCGCCAATCATTGCCGTCATAAGACATCCAAAACCCGACTATCCCACTAGGATCATTGGCCGAAAGGACAACTCTCGTCCTGCCATCATAACCTCCGTAACCGCCTGTTTGCATGCTCTCCAAGCGTGCAGTGGCTACTGGTGGCGTCGAGTCGAGCACTATCGTCCCCGATTCGCCGGGTATGCCTATACCGAATAGGCCACGAAATTTCACGTATACTCTCTTTGTCCCGTCTCCCGGAGTCAATTCCCAAGTGAACTCTCCATATGGCTCAGGCTTCGAAAACCAGGAGCTCCAGGTGGAATTGTCATTACTAAAAGCGACAGTTGAGTAATCACTGTAAACTGCGAGCCGAACCGTCCGGCTGTTTGTATATTCAGCGCCATCGTTTATCACGATTCCGCTGAACGGTTTGTCCGGTTTGCTCCCTTCCGCCACTATGGACTTGGGCTGCACGCCAAGGGGCGATACACCGTAACCGCCCATTTCACGTTCGATGCGCTCCTTGTAAATGGCGGCTATGCGGTTTTCAGCATTGATTCCCAGGGCATGGTTGACAGTGGCAAGCGCCGCATTTGCATTGCCGGTCTTCCACTGGGCTATACCCTTTAAAAGCAGCGCATTATCAGATCCATACGTTGGCAATGCGTCCACAAGTTCGCTGAACGTCTGCAATGCTTGGGCATATGAACCCGATTCGAGCAGAGCCGAACCAAGTCCGTATCTTGCCCGTAACAGATTCGGATTGGCCGACGCGGCAGCTGAATAGCACTGCACAGCCTGTGCCGACTGCCCTGAAAGCCTGTATATGTTGCCAATTGCATCATTAGCCAGTATCGACTCGGGATCCCTCTGCACCGCCTGACGGTATGCATCCAATGCTTGCGTGTGGAGTCCGCGCGCAGCCATCGCATCGCCAAGCCGCTTGTAAAGATAGGCTGGCGCGCCAGACCTGCTTGTAGCCTGCAACAGCAACTGCTCTGCCTGATCATATCTGCCACTCCTGTATTCCAACACTGCAGATACACCAAGAATCACGGGGTTGAGCCTGTCGCCAGTTGCAGAGATAATACGATCAATCTGCGCAGTCGCTGCCTGGATATTCCCTTCCTCCAGGTATATATAGGCAAGGAGAACAGCAGGGTCGACTGCCGTCCTATCCTGAGCGACGGCCCTCTCCAAGGCAACTTTGGCATCTCCGGGTCTTCCGCTAATGAAATGGAGAACTCCCTGTCGGTAATGGCCTTCTGCATACGGCGGCGAGTAGAGTGCCGCCTTTGAGTAGGCTTGAATCGCTCGTTCGACATCTTGATATCCCTGTTCTGAAAGGGGTGGGAAGCCCAGCTTTCTGACTGAATCCGGTTCCGTAAAAAGCTCCATCCGATAATTGAACACCCTGGCAGCCTTCGACCTCATCTCGTAGGCGCACCCAAGCCCGAAGTGAGCGCGGGTGTTTGTCGGTTCTATGTATATTGCCTGTTCAAACTGGCCTATAGCTTCATTTGCAGCACCCTGTGCGAGATACTGCTCGCCCCGCAGAATGTAATCATAAGCTGAAATCTGCGCTTGCGAACTAGTTGACACCAATGTGCCTACGAAAAGCACCAGGGCTAAGCTAGCGAAGATGAATAGCACCTTCCTTTTGCTCTTCATTACCTCTGCCCTCCCTATTTGTTGGACTCAGTAGGTATAGACGCTGTGCGAAGCCAGCGGTTCCAATATGCAAGAACCCCGCTTGCCTGTTCGTCACGCGGGGTCCACCATCGAGCGCTCCAATAGATATTTCATGAACTACGGGTATATGCGATTGATTAGGCGCGGGAAAGGAATCATCTCCCTAACATGCTCGCTGCCGGTAATCCACGCTACTGTTCTTTCGATCCCTAGCCCGAACCCGGAATGGGGGACCGATCCATAGCGCCGGAGATCAAGGTACCAACCGTAGGCTTCCTCAGGGAGATTATGCTCGCGCATCCGCGCCGCCAGGAGATCCAGGTCGTGAATTCTCTCACTGCTGCCGATGATCTCGCCGTAGCCCTCAGGCGCCAGCAAGTCAGAGCATTTTACTATCTCGGGCCTATCCGGATCAGGCTGCATATAGAAGGCCTTTACCTTTGTTGGATAACCGGTTACAAATACCGGCTTGTCGTATTTCATCGAAATCGTAGCCTCGTCGGGCGCCCCGAAATCGTCTCCCCACTCGAATTCCTTACCCTCCCCGTGCAACAGTTCCACGGCCTCATCATACGAAAGCCGCGGGAATGGCGGCACAATACACTCCAGTTTCGAAAGGTCTCTTTCGAGCGTGATCAGCTCCTGCCGGCGTTTGGCAAGGCAACGCTGTACGATGTATGACAAGAACTCTTCCTGAATCACCATATTGTCTTCCTGAGTGGCATAGGCCATCTCGGGCTCGATCATCCAAAACTCGATAAGATGCCTTCGCGTTTTAGATTTCTCAGCCCTAAAGGTCGGACCGTAGCAGTAAACTTTGCCAAATGCCATGCACGCCGCCTCATTGTACAGCTGGCCGCTCTGGCTCAGATACGCCTTTTCGCCGAAGTAGTCGGTCTCGAATAAGGTAGTAGTTCCTTCGCATGCCGCCGGCGTCAGAATTGGCGCGTCGATCTTGACGAACCCGTTGCTTCGCAGCCAGTCTTCTGCCGCAGAAATCACCTCGTCCCGCACCAGCAACGCAGCGTGTTGTCGAGGATTACGAATCCACAAGTGCCTGTGATCAAGAAGGAAATCCACGCCGTGTTCCTTTAGGGTTATTGGGTATTCCTCAGCCAGCTGTACAAGCTCCACGCCTGTAGCTGACATCTCGAATCCGCCCGCCGCCCTCTTGTCAGCGCGAATGCGCCCGGTGACCAATATCGACGATTCTTGCGTCAGGTTGTTGCACAGTTCAAACTGGTCATCAGGGATTTCGCCACGAACGGCGACAGCTTGCATGAAACCTGTCCCATCCCTTATTATCAGGAAATGGATGCCTCCACTCGACCGCTTGTTATATAGCCACCCCTTAATAGTGACCTCTTCTCCATCATGTTCTCGTATGTCGGCGATACGGACGGACTGCAATAACCACACCTCCGGATGACCTCATCTTCATCAAGATGTTTCCATAGTAACTACTATTATAATTGCCCAGCCAACGTTTCTCAACCACAGCCCAATTACGGATCGGATCTGTCCTCCCCGCCGGACGGGTCACATCTGTACGCGACGTCCAGGTAGGCGTATGCGGCAAAGGACTGAGCAGCCGCGAATATGTGACCGTGAAGCGCCTGACCATTTCCACTATAGAGTATCAGCCTTGCCCCAGATAATGCGCGGTCTGCGGTGACGCATAGAACTCTCTCCTCCCTACCCCGATCCCAAAACAGACGCGGGCCTCTGCTAAAGAACATGACCGTTTTTCTTGGGCCTACCGGCGCAATGTCTTTCATCCCTCTGCAATAAGCATATGTTAAAGGACCCGAGGCCGTCGTCTGGCATGGTACTGCCGCGTGCACCCATCAAGCTTGCTAGCTTATAGTAGTCTTTTACATGTTGCGTGCCGGGCCGGGCGGCGCATTGAACAGAGCTAGGGCGGCAACATGGTGCATGCGGCGAGACACTGCTGGATCATGGATCCTACTGGCTTCAACACTCCCTACCTCAGATGCACTGATCGACTCGGCCCTGCCACACGAAATGTGGCACCACATCCAAACATCCACATGGAGTTTCGGATATGAGCAGGGTCGGGGAGTCTAAACCCCGACCCTGCTCTGCCGTGCTGCTATATTTTTGGGCAACCGTCTCGTGCTAAAGAATCAGTTGCCTATATGCCAAATCTCCAAACGCAACCGTACGTAGTCGATGTATTCAATTCCAAAGACCAGACCCGTCGTGATGCTGTAATCCTCTACAGTTACCCTCACCCTGAACGGATACTGAATCCTTTCATATACCCTTCCGGGCCAGGGCGCATCAGGCCCACTCGGGTTGATCTGCATGAATTCCACTGGCCCCACTGCATTCGCAGTGATGCTTCCTGTCACTCTCGACAGCATGCCGAGGATCGGGTCTGCGTTGATGACCACCTTGCCCGTAGAACCTCTAAAAGTGAACGTCTCAGTGAACGGCCCGGTTTGAGGCCATTTTACCAGCATGCTCTTGTTTACAAGCTGAACCTCGTCGCCCCAATCGGATGACGTAGGCAGCTTCACAAGTGTCGCATCTATTCGGTATGGATTTGGCGAGTTCACCGTGATCTGGCGCGAATACGTATAGTAGTTCTTCTTCATTATCGCAATGTCATGCACGCCATAGCTCACGCCCGTAATCGTCAGCGGCGTGGTCCCCTGGTCTACCCCGTCCAGAAAAACGGTTGCCCCCGACGGCTTAGAGGTAATGCTCAGCGTTCCGTATTTCACCGACGGTGGTGGCGGCGGCGGCGTTACAACACTCCCCACTGTAAATGTTGCGACCGCCGACGACCAATCTTGGCCGAAGTTGGGGGTAATCGAAATCGACTTCACCTCAAACATGAACCTGTCTGCGGATATATTGACATTTAGCTGTGGCCCGAATGAACCCTGCTCAAGTGAACGCCTTAGCCATTCAACGTCGCGTATCTGCGATGGCGTGGCGATCAGTACGAGCTGCTCAACTCCTGCAGGACCGCCAATGGTCAGGTTATATCTGGAGTTGTCAGGCAAGGAGTATGTCTGACCTGCCCGTTTGTAGTTGTATTCTGAGTATATGTTGGGGAATATCAGGCTCACGTTGCCGACGGTATCGATGTCAAAAATGTAGATATACGCATCTTTGCTCGTCCTGAAGTAGACATTCAGCCTTTCCCCCGGATTATACTGCGACTTGTCAGTCCAAATGCTGGTCTGATAGGGGGGATTCGGGTTGATGATTATGCTCTTCACATCATACTCCGCCAGAGCAGACTCGCTCGAGATCATGGACACAACCATAACCATAATTAGGCTTACAGCCAAAAGACTGCACCTCTTGATCTTGGTCGACACCGCAAGTCGTCCTCCTCTCGGAAAAAGTAGCCTACGATTCTTCGTACTCGGCCCCGGCAATCATGTAATTTGGGGCCTCTTTCGTAATATGCACGTCATGTGGGTGGCTTTCCCTAAGGCCTGCGTTGGTTATCCGCACAAACGTGGCCTTCTCCCTGAGTTCCTCAAGATTCGCAGCCCCCACATATCCCATTCCTGCCTTCACACCGCCCACTAGCTGAAAAACAGTGTCAGAAACAGATCCCTTGTAGGGCACCCGCCCCTCTATTCCTTCCGGGACAAGCTTCTTTGCACCCTCCTGGAAGTATCTATCGCTCGATCCAGCCTTCATCGCGCTTATAGAACCCATTCCTCGATAAACCTTGAAGCTTCTCCCCTTGTAGATCTCTGTATCGCCAGGACTCTCATCGGTCCCTGCGAGGAGTTGCCCAACCATGACCACATGCGCTCCCGCAGCCAGTGCTTTAGTCATGTCTCCGGAGAACTTGACACCACCGTCAGCGACTATCCTGATTCCAGCTTCCGCGGCTGCAGCGGCACACTCGAGAATCGCCGAGAATTGCGGGACTCCGACCCCTGCCACTACACGTGTAGTGCAGATGGAGCCGGGCCCGATACCCACTTTGACACAGTTCGCGCCTGCCTCTGCTAATGCTTTGACGCCGTCACCAGTAGCAACGTTCCCTGCCATGATGTCGATATCTCCGAAATTGGCTCTGATAGCCTTCACCGTCTCGATGACGCCCCTAGAATGTCCGTGGGCTGTATCGACAACTATCATGTCCGCGCCAGCATCGATGAGAGCAGCAACCCTATCCATGGTGCCAACAGAGACCCCCACGGCAGCCCCTACGCGAAGTCTCCCGTGTTCATCTTTGGCTGCGTTGGGGTATTTTCGCGTCTTCTTGATGTCCTTGATGGTAATGAGCCCTTTCAACTTGAACTCCTCGTCAACCAGTGGCAGCTTCTCGACTTTGTGCACCTTGAGTATCTCGATAGCCTCATCGACAGTAGTCCCCACGGGCGCGGTGATCAAACCATCTTTGGTCATAACGTTGGACACCGGCTGATCATAATCGGTCTCAAATCTCAGATCCCGGTTGGTAAGTATCCCGACGAGTGTACCGTCTTCAGTTATTGGGACGCCCGAGATATGATAACGTTCCATAATCTCAAGTGCCTCTCTTACTGAGGCTTCAGGCGAAAGGAATATCGGATCGACAATGATGCCGTGTTCTGAGCGTTTCACCTTGTCAACCTCGAGGGCCTGCTCTTCAATGGACATGTTTTTGTGAATTATGCCCATTCCGCCTTCACGGGCAAGGGCGACGGCCATTCGAGCCTCTGTCACAGTATCCATGGCCGCCGACATCAGCGGAATATTGAGCATGATCTTATCAGTAATCTCGGTCCTAACATCTACATTGGCTGGAAGGACTTCTGAGATGCCCGGGACAAGCAAAACGTCGTCAAAGGCGAGAGCCTCCCTGATCTTGTCTGGGTTATGCATGTCGTAATCTACCTCCGGAGCATAAGTATTTAGTCAAGGCAACCCTGAATCAGACATCAATGGATTAATCAAAAGCCCGTGCGCCCCGTTCCCTGGAACGCACGGACCAAACGGCCTCCTCATGCCGCACGCATCAGCAGTCCGAACGCGCCTCGGCATCGGGCTTGCCCGCACAATCTTCAAGCTTCAGATGAAGCTCTTTCCATTGTTTCGGGTCTATCTCGTTCGGGCAGTCGTCCACCAGAGAAACGCCTGCGGCATTCTGAGGAAAAGCGATGACATCGCGCAGACTTTCAAGTCCAAGCATAACAGCTAGGAGCCTGTCGAAACCGATGGCGAATCCGCCATGGATTGGGCCGCCGTATTGGTACGCGCGAAGCAGGAATCCGAACTTCTCCTCTGCCTCCTCGGGAGTAACCCCGATGACGTTCATGACCCTCTTCTGTATAGCGGGATCGTTAATCCTGATGCTTCCACTCCCGAGCTCTGTGCCATTGAGAACCAGATCATACTGGCGACCCTTGACAGAAGCGGGATCTGACTCGAGCAACTCGAGGTCTCCCTCCCGCGGCATGGTGAATATATGATGCATCGGATCCCATCGGCCATCATCTGGATTCCATTCAAATAGCGGAAAATCTGTAACCCAAAGGAGTTTGTAATCACCCTTCGGGATAAGGCCGAGCTCCTTACCGAGATATCGCCGCAAATGCCCCAGAGCCGTGGCAGACACCTCAGGGGTATCGGCTATGATCAGTATGAGGTCTCCATCGGCGCTGCCCAGCCTCGATGCGATCTCACCGAGGGTGTCAGAGGATATATGCTTGGCAACGCTTCCTTGGATCTCGCCCCCTTCGACTTTGAGGGTAATTAGCCCCTTCGCACGATAGATCCGAGCCAGTTCAGTAAGGTCGTCTATCTGCTTGCGCGAAAAGCCTGCACAACCAGGGGCAGAGATTCCTCGGACACGACCCCCTGTGGCACACACACTCTTGAATATGCCGAATTCCGAATCCGCCACGAGATCCGTGAGATCTACGAGCTCCATCCCGAACCTCATGTCCGGTTTGTCAGATCCGAACCTCTCCATGGCCTCGTCATACGTCATCCTGAGGAATGGTCCTTTGACGTCTGCCCCGATCGCCCCTTTGAATGCTGCGGATATGATGCCCTCAACTACCGAAAACACGTCTTCTTCATCGCAAAAACTCATCTCTATATCGATCTGACTGTGCACTAACTGCCTGTCAGCCCGCTGGTCTTCATCGCGGAAACACGGAGCGATCTGGAAATAGCGATCAAATCCCGCTATCATGAGCAATTGCTTATACAACTGAGGGCTCTGCGGAAGTGCATAGAACTTACCAGGGAAATTCCTGCTTGGCACTACAAAGTCGCGCGCTCCCTCCGGAGTGCTCCGCACCAACAGCGGTGTCTGAATTTCAAGAAAGCCCTGGGCCGAAAGATAGTTCCGGACAGCCATGGCAGCGCGGTGACGCGCCATCATGTTTGCCTGCAGCGAGGGACGCCTCAGGTCAATGTATCTGTATCTCAACCTGACCTCTTCGTTGGCCAAGTTCTCATCTGACACTTCCATAGGAAGCACCGGGGCAGCATCCCCTATAATCTCTATATTACTGGCCATAACCTCGACATCACCGGTAGATATCGAAGGATTCTTTGTGCCTTCCGGCCTTTCTGAGACAATTCCCTCCACCCGGATCGCGCTTTCGCGGTGAATGCTCCTTGCGCGCTCCAAAATATCTTCTGAAAGATCGGGACTGACAACTACCTGCGTACGACCGTATCTGTCCCGAAGATCAACGAAGATCAATCCTCCGTGGTCGCGCACTGACTGAACCCATCCGCACAGCGCAACAGTCTCACCAACATTTCCTGCTGCAAGCTCGCCACAAGTATGAGTGCGAAGCACGTAACTCACCTCAAAACCCTCAATTACTTATTTCCACCCGCATCTACAGCTAATACGAATTTAATCCAATTATAGACCTGCGCCTGGACTCGTGCAACCAAGGCCGCCCCATCGTAACCCAGCCGGCCTGGCCTAAGGGCCCAGGATCTGGCCGACGCCGGCCTGTTTCAGTGCCGACAATGCCCGCCATTCAGTGACTATCACGGGATCCTCAAGACGGATAGCACCGCTTCCGGCAAGCAGGTCCAAATGCGGCCTAGGACGAAGCGCATCCTCCGGATCCGGACGCCCAAGAGCACCGGCTGTATACAGGTTCCTCGGGTTCCAGAGCATGAACTCGTATATGCCGCACTCGGCGGCTGCATCAATCTGTGCCCTAACTTCAGCGGCCGTATACCGATACCCTAGGGAAAAATCCTGCAGCCATGGTATTATCTTTGCCCGGCCGCCCGCCTTTGCAATCCTGTCTTGTGCGTCGCTAAGGCTCCGTTTTACAGTCTCCCTCGGCGCCGCATCGGGATTCGCAATGCCGTACTCGCCCTTGCGGTAATGCGACGGATACACCATTGGCGCCAAATAGTCTACGTGCTTTGCCATCTCCTCCAGCTTTTGCCCGATGCCCATGTCTGATCGAGAAGAGCAGACTATCCCGAAAATGTCCGCGGTGATCACTACTTTGTATGGTTCAAGTTCCCGCCCAGCATAATCAAGGAAGTCGGAAATCACATCGACTCTGTTTTTGCCCTCAAGGTCTAGCCAATTGGTGCGGGCCAATCCAGCATCATCTGGGAACCTCACGTAGTCGAATTGTATTTCGCGGAAGCCGGCTCGCGCCGCCTCCCGGGCTATCGCGAGATTGTACTCCCACACCTCTTTCTTCCTAGGATCCGTCCACATCAAGCCTTGACTGTCGTGCCAGGGCACGCCCGAAGAATCCCGCACAGCAAGATCGGGACGGGCGGCCGCAAGTTGCGGGTCCTTGAACACGACCAGGCGAGCTATGGGATAAACCCCGCTATCGTAAAGCTCGTCAAGCAGGCGCCGAAGATCTGCGATCTTGCCTGTAGACGCTCCGATCTCTGTCGCAAGCGGCACGTCCGATCTATAGCTTATCACTCCAAGGTCGTCCTTTATCTCTATGACAATGGAATTCAGCTCCGTGTCGCACACAAGATCGACAAGCTGCTTCATCCGCGACCCGCTTCCAGCCGTCCAGCCAGTAGCATAAAGAGCCCTAACGCGCCTAGGCCTGTCGGGCTGCAGCGCTGCAAGGTCACGCTTGCAATCTGAAGGCACGGACTTGCTTCCATAATCAAGACCCGTCGGAAGATCTTCCGGCCATGTTACGGCAGCATTTTCTACTTCGGCCTGAAAAGCCCGGTTCAACCTTGATGACATGACTTCTGTGACGACAAAGTCAGTGATGGCACCGACTAGTATTGTCGAGAGTGCCAAGAATATGAAGATTATGGACAGCGCACGCGCTGGTTGAGGTTTCGCCTCCGGACGTGAATACATATACAGTGTATACTCTCCCTTCCACCCACCCGAGTTTTCATTCTACTCACAGCTTTCCGTTCCTTCTCGTCGGTGCAGGAACAGTGTGGATAATGTGTAATACTTCTTCTGGGGGTGACCTGCATGTCGACTGTTCTTTCCTGCGGATTGCTGCAAATGGATCCAGCCCAGTTCAAAACGGTTCACGATTTTCAAGTATCGATTGCCGCAAGGATATCATCTCTGGCCAGACGCGGAGCCGAGCTTGTAGTAATGCCTGAATACGCCGCAATGATAGGCGCCGGGCTTGAAACTGCCCCGCACGCCCCCGGGAACATGTTCG
>ERZ795046.3323-NODE-3323-length-12806-cov-5.879539_pt1 | contig 12806 bp, 8 predicted proteins | sample MGYA00375130_ERZ795046 | MGnify/ENA primary metagenome ERZ795046 (study PRJEB30175, sample SAMN05720202) | activated sludge metagenome | isolation source: anaerobic digester from wastewater treatment plant | place: Japan | collected 2015-05-15 ...
TTAAACAATGCTTCTGCCGCCCCTACAGTGTTTAATACAACCATAGTATCTTTTGGTTGTTCCTTTAATTCTATAACTAATTTATCAACCAATTGATTAATCGTAAGTTGTTTTGTTGTATTAAACCTAATATGCGTCCTATTTAAGGATTGGAAAAATTGGTCTTTTTTCGGGACAACTTCTTTTGAAAACTCAAAGATTGCTGGTTGCGTGGCTGTAGATAATATGAAATAGGTATTAAAATATTCTGCGAGATAACTTGCTACTTCTTTGAATAGCAACCAATACTTATGAGGAAAAGACTGAATTTCATCCAAAATAATAATACTTCCTGGTATCTTATTAAATTTCCTAATAACTTTTTTATTATTGGAAAAAAGAGTATGAAAAAATTGAACAAAGGTTGTAATTATTATTTCTGAATCCCAACCTTCTATAAGAATTTCGCTTTCGTCAGCATCATATTCTGTTTTATAGATTTGATAAAAATAATCAGATAAGTGATGATGAATCAATAAAATATCTGAGGTTGGTTTTTCTCCCATTGTTGTTTCATAAACATCTTCCAAGATTTTTGCATTCTGGTCAATAATACTCAAAAAAGGAAGGCAGTATATGACGCGGGGAGAATATTTTAACATTTCTTGAATGGCTTCCCTTAATTTAAGTGCAAATGCAATAGAAGTAAGTGTTTTTCCTGCCCCTGTGGGCGCAGTGAAAGATATAATTCTATTATTACTTAATTTGATTTCACTTACTTGGTTTATAACTTGTGTATAAATTTCATTTCTTAATTCATCGACCTTACTCATGGGAGTATCAAAATTTTTATATTTACGGAATTTATCTATTAAATCCGGTTGGATAGTTTTTCTGGCAACAATGTTTTCTAAAACCGTTTCATGCTTATCCGCATCTAATAAAATAGAGTACAAGAGATTGTGGACCAAGAAGGGTAACAAACCCAAATGTTTATTATTGTCAAACCAGGTATGAAGTCCTAACTTTGTTAAATGCAATTTGTTATATGAGTTCATCTTCTCCACAACAGTTTCGAAATAGGGAAGATACCTTAAACAATTAAAGCAAAAATTTTCTATCTGTTTTTGTAATATCTTTTCGTTTTCAAATCTTAAGTCATCTAAAACAGAAATGAGATTTGTATGATGCCTCCTGACTACTATAAAAGATGAATGAAGAAAAAATTCCTTCCATTCGTTTTCAAGTTTATTTTCTTGTAAATATTGGTCAACAGCATAATAAGTGGCAATGGCTGATAAAAGGCTGTGCTTAGTTTCTTCTTGATTTTTTAATTTAGCTTTTTTTTCTATATCACGCTCTGCCAAATACTCTTGAAAAAATCTCGTTGCTTTTCCAAAATCATGATAAACGCCTATCAGATAAGATATTCCAATTAAAGCCTGTTTATCTAAACACGGAATATTTAGAGGTAACTTTTTAATCAAATATTCACTTAATTTTCCTGTATTTTCCAGATGATGTTTTAATGGTTTTTCTGGATGTGCAAGACATCTCTTACAAGATGGCGATAACATTTCCATTTTTTAACCGGATAAAATCGTTATTCAAAGCCTTTATCGAAGAACCATTTGCTTCAAATATGATTTCTTTATATTCGTTCACTATCCTTCCTTCTATCATGTCTACAGGGATTCTATCTTTAAAATATCTTTTCCCAGTTTCAAATTCAACTGTAAGAGAAGAATCAATCGGTATAACGGTCAGAACATTTGCATATTCCTTTATCTGTTCAACTACCTCTGTTTCTTCAATAAATTCAAAGTTTGCAATTAATTCAGAGATGCCTAAATAAGGGGTATAAACACATTCATGTTTTTTTAACAAATCTCTAAATTTTTTGTAGACTGTTGAATCTGCATGGGCAAAATAAACTCTGAACTTAGGAGATTTTAGAAACTCAAAAGTAACTGGAGTTCTTGGGCTGTGTGACCCAATTTTTATTGGTGTCCAGTACCCATCTTTAGTATTTATGAGATTTATTGAAAATCTAATTTTTTTTATAGGGTTTAATATACGTATAGCGATTTTTGCGTTGCTTTTATTCATTATTTTCAAATATTCATCTTTATTAAAACCTAAAATAGCTCCAATGATACCTATTATGACAGTTCTTGGAGGAACAGAAAATGTCAAAGGAGATGAGGTTGTATAGTATTTTTTGAAATGAGCATAATCACCCCAAATATCAAATACAAGATATTTAGAAAAACTCATTTATAACTCCCTTCATTTTTAAACTTTTGGTAATTTTATTTCTTGAAACTCTACATTGTTTACAAGGGATTTTATATTGACAGAGATGTTTTCTTTCACTATTTGCAAATCATCATCCTGCAAGTAGCGTACTTTAAGTATCTTATCTTTATTTTTTCCAAGTACCTTTGCAAGCTCTGTAAAGTCAAGCTTAACCTCTGAAATTGTTCTTATTTCTTCATGCGGTTTTTCTGAAATAAGAGCAATTTTTTTATCCAGGTCCCCTATGTGATAATTACTTTCTTTGTATATAATTTGAAGTAATAATCTTGGCATTTGACCTGACTTAGAACGAGTTATGAGATTTTTTGTCCCATTCCACATTCCATCAATTAATAGTTCTATATCGCCTTCCGTTAATCCTGTATTTTTCGCAGCATTTTCGTTTATGATGCCATAGAAACAAATTAAAGAATATGGAAGAATATATGCTTCCCAGAAAGTTCCTGCTCCTTTCTTTTCTGCAGATGGCAAAACAGTGGTTCCCTTTATTAATGTTGGCTCTCCAACTTTATGCAAAGATCTGCCAAATTTAAACTGGACCGGACCTGTTAAAGAGAATGCCCTTTCTGACGTATCTTGAGATTCTGTATCTTTTTTGGTTTTCTTGTCTTTTTTCAACGCAAAAGTTCCACCAAAGAGCCTAATGTCTATACACTTTTTTATTATCTCTTCGGGTGTTTTATACTCATCATATAATTTTTCCTTTGTTTTTAAACTACCATCCTGTTCTCTTTCTTCCCTTACAAATACATCTTGATTTTTAAAGTCATGAAGATAGTCCCGAATTGTTCTTTTTAGTCTCACATCAGTAACAATATTAATGCCTGTTTCTTCATCAATTCTTGGCCTATTTTCGTCAACGTCACCATTTGGATTTGCATCCCTGATGTCATAAATAAATATAATCTCCGACCTATTTTTTATATTAGCCATTTTGTTCCTCCTCTTTAATTTTTAGATAATTGGATACTTCGCTTGTTAAATTCATGCCAAGGACAAAATAAAAATTAAGTTCATCAGTATTTATTTTCCAGTTCTTTCCACTTTCAATAAAGTAAGATGAAATAAGGCTTTCTATATCACGATAGTAATTCTTTTTATATTCTTCCAGTTTGTTTTGTGTTTTTGAAAGCAATCCCTTAAAATCGGCTTCTCTCATCTTAAAGTTTTTTAAATGCTTTCTGAAAGGAGCAGCCCCTCTTTCTGAAAATTGGATATCTAATAACTTTTGAACCAGAACACCAAGCAAAAATATAGCTTTGTGTGGAGGCGAATAAAATGTATCAGGGAACTTATTAAAAAATTCTTCAATTTTTGCTTTCAGCTCATTCATAATTTCGTCTCCTTTTTGTATATAACTTTTCTCAAACAAAATTCCCAATTTTTTTAAAAATAAAAATGTTGCATACGCTTCTAAAACCATAGGTTTCTTCCAATTAGTTTGTTTTAGCAATTCTTCGCGAATTTTGGTCATAAACCAAGAAAATAAAATTTCAGAATCAAATTTAACTCCTTTAAATATCATATCCATAATTTCTAAAAAATTCTTGACAGAAGGTACAAACTTTCTTAATTTACCAAAAGTAAATGCAATATCGATATATTGCCTGCCAATTTTTACATTTTTAAAGATTTCAATTTGTTTAACGCCTTCTATAACTTCAAGAATATTTTTTATTCTTGAAGGTAGAACATCTTCTATAAAACAAGTTATTTTAAAAACTTGTGGATTTGTAGCCGCAAAAAATAGAAAGTTGAAGGTTAAACTATCTTTGTATTTTCCAAGAGCATCAAGGATGTCCTCTTCATCATCACTTCTTTTTTTTAAAGATTTTAAATTTAGCTTTTTATCTTTCATGTTGGAAGGGAATTCAAAAAAAGTTTTGACTATGTTTTCTTTTCCTGTTATTCCCATAATAAATTTAGGTATAAGATAATACTGCTGCCCTCCTATTGAAAATTTTAAGTTTTCATCCATGTATTTTTTCCCCTCTTCTAACGTCAAGGTACACTCAAGGCATACAGGGGCGTTTTTCCATGCATTAAGATAATTAAAGCCCCCTGCAATATATCCGGGTTTATCGAGTGTATAAAACTTAAACACTTTGTTGATTGCATTGCCGTACACTTCTTCTTTCTTTGTGCCACAAACAGAGCAAACGTGATTTTTTCTAACTATTTGCTTATAATCTTTTTTTACCTGCTCAATAAGAATATCTTGAAATATTTTGAAGTCTCCTATATAACGGATATCGCCACTGTTAATAAAACCTACAGTAAATAGACATCCTTCTTTTGCTTGAGGTTGTAATTTGATTTCGTAGTATTTGTTTCTCAAATCTTTCTTCATAGAATGCTCACTTTTTTTAATCGCTTCACATAATGACTTTACAAAGTAATCGCCAATAGATTCATATTTATTTATCCAAGACATAATTTTATTTTTGAAGAATTTATCGACTTCAGTAATTTTAGAAGTAAGAGTAAAGTCAGCACCTTGCGATGCGCCTCTACGATATAGATATTTAAGAATCTTATTTTTTGAAAAATCCTCAATCCTAATTTCTTTATAATTTAGACTAATAGCTGCATCATGAAAAACTTGCTCAAAAACTGCTATTAATACTTTTGGGTACTTTCCATCTTTATTAGGATTATGAACAACACAAGACAATAAATTTGCAGAGTTCTTTTTCCCCTGTTGCAATATTATCTCACCGAGTTCTTTTATTGCTTGTATCATTAGTTTTTATATTGCATTTTTTTGCCAGTACCCGCAGTGGCAACACATAGATGAGACGCGGTACTATGGAAAAATCTCTATCAATAAATTGTTTCAAAAATGGTGCTAATACTGCTTCTGTTTTTCCTGAACCACTTGGTGCTTTGATTAACAGTGGTAATTGCGATTGATTTATTTTATTCCATACTTCATTCTGGAACTGGTAGGGCGTTTCTATATTGAAATAGGTCTTATAAAAATCTTCCGATGAAATAGGCATGCTGTATCCCATTTATGAAAATTTGTGATTGAATCAATAATTTCGTTTGATTGTCTTGCAAGGCAGGCGTTAATTTAAAAAAATGCCAGAATTTATGGGGCTTCATATTTTAATTATACCATAAATTTAACTTTTGCAAGTCTTTACGATGCTTTTTCAGGATTATGTTTTCAGTTGTTCTAATGTTTGAATAATCCAGGCATCAATCTTACCGTAGTCCTCGAAACTCAAAATGGCTCCAAGAAAAAGCTTATAGGATTGACCGGGAAACTTTTTTTCAAAATCCTGCTCTATTTTTCTGGGGTCCCATCTGTGAATTTTGTACAGATATGCCAGATCAAAAATGTCTCTCGGGTCAATCCGTCTACCTGCAACATATATTTTGTTCAGAAGCAGGTCATAGTCAGAGGCAATTCGTATTCCTTGAAATTTTTCAATTCTTTCTATGTTGGCGAACGGAAAAAATACAAAAGAAACTTTGATGTTCTGAATGAAAAAATCAATATTGTCTGGAAATTCTTCGTATCTCTGTATTTTTTGGCCTTCAGTTAACTTTTTATAAATGTGTCTGAATGAAAAAGTGTGCTGGTTAAAAAAATCAAGGTCTTTGCTTTCTCTGTGTTTGTGCCGCAACATGATTGCTGTTCCACCAGCCAGATAAAAGCGTGGAAATTCTTTTTGAATTTTCTGTGCCAGTTTAATGAGTTTCATTGTACCAGTGGTGTACCCAGTATTTCACCCCGCGTTTTATTCCAGGGTATTTATTGACAATTTTGAAAGTTTCTTCAGGATAAAGAGTATAAATTTCCTTGACTTCATCAAAACTTCCATATGTGAGGACACGAAGTATGACTTTTTCACATGGCGCTGTGCGTGAATGCTCCCACAGGTACCTCTGAAACTTCTTCGGGATATGAACGTTGTGCGCGAATTCTGGTTTTATCCTTTTCAATCCTTTATTTATGGAAATATTCTGGGCGACGGATTTTTTCTCCATGTATAAATTTTATACCATGAGTCATTTGTTCTCAAACGATATCTCGTGTTAGCCATTAATATTCAATTTTGAAAGTAAAAATTCCATATGCTGGGATTTCCATTTGAAGTTTATCAGTGCCTTTGATGTTTGCCACCAATGTTTCATCAAGAGAAACACGGGTGATTTTGCGGGCCTTTTTATGAAACAAAATGGCACACTTCTGTTTTTTCCCGAGCATTTCAACAATGCGCAGAATGACTGATTTTCCGTCTGTTGATGGCTTCAGACAAACAGGAACAACATTCCCTTTGATTTCAAAGAGAGAAAATTTTTTCTCTGCCATTGCGTCTGTTTCCATCGCCACAACAGGCAATGTAAATTCAGTGGCAAGTTTTGTGATTTCAACAGGATTCAGTTTCCCAAAGAACAACCTGTATGAAATTTCGTGTCTGCCAGTATCTGATTGAGCGTCTGGCTCATAGGCATTTCTCAACAGTGTAACAGAGAGTGTGTTTCCATGCGCATTGAACCCATGCCTGTTTTTTGTAATAATGCCAGCCCAGTAATTTTTTTCTTTCATTGCTGCCCATCTGAGACCAGGACATTCCTGACCCTTTTTTTCTCTTTCAATACATCCAAATGGTATCTCATAATAAGCAGAAGGATTTTCCATTGAAAAAGGAAAATTTGTTCTTATCATTGGTACACCGCATTGTGAGCCACCAATCTCATTCCAGTCAATCAGTGTTTCAAAGTCAATGTAAGGAAAATCAGGATATAAGAGTGTGTTTTGAACAAGGGTGGAATTTTTATATTTTCTTTTCACAGAAAAAATTATCCTGAATGGTTCACTGATTACTTCGCTTGCGTTTATGTTATAAAGGTTTTCTGTGCTCATAATGTTTCCAATAATCCAGGCGCTCATACGATGGGGTTGCTCGTAATGGACAGAAAGCAGATTACTGGAAGTTTCTGCCCACCAGGACGATGGGTCTTCTCCAATGGCGCTTTTTGCAACAGAAAGGACAGGTTTTTTATTTATCCTGTCATAGAGAGATTTTATTGTACCAGTGCTGCTGTCAATGGTAATGTGGTAAAAATCTGTTTCCCATTCGTACTGAGAAACTTGTTTTACAGACCTTTTTGAAGATTGCTTCATATTATTGAGATTTGTTGTAATATAGCCAGAGCCAGGCACTTTTTCAACAAGGTAGTATCCTTTTTCTGAGTCAACTTTTACCAGCGCAGCCCTTTCCCATGGGCAGGGATTGAATATCATCAGGGATTTTCCACCTTTTTCTGGTATCTGCTTGCTATACTTTTCTATCATATTTCTGGCGTCAGCAATGGCACTATTACCAAGTGCTACTGAGTATGTATACGATGATTTGATTGCTGAACCGCACAGGATATCGTGAAACTGGTTGAACAAAGTTTTCTGCCAGAGTTCTTCAAGTTTTTTCATATCCTGGTCTGGAATTCTACCGCCCTGTGACAGAAACACAGCCATTGCGCTTTCAAGAACCAGTAAAATATCTTCACATTTTCTGTTGGCATCTTTAATGTCAGAATGCGTTGTGTAGCAACCCTCAAAAATTGTATTCAATTCTCCCTTTACAACAGGTAGTTTTGCTTTATATTTTTCCACTGCTTTGAAATATCGTTCCACTGTGGAAAACACCAATGACGGCATGACGGGTTTTGCATGCATTCTCACTTTCATTCTGTAATCTCGTTTTGTTGGACCACCACCATGGTCTCCAACTCCATAGGGAAACATCATGTGCGGTACTTTTGGCACCAGACCGATAAACTTCATCAACACCGGCACAATCCTGTCAGGCGAAATCCAGTTATTGTAGACGGCTTTGTAAGACAATAGTTCTTTTCCATCAGGACCCTTCCATCTGTACAGTGGATAGTCCTTGCCGCATCTCATGTGAAAGTAATACTTAATTCCTGCATCAGCACAAATTGAGGGCATTGTAGCAGGATGTCCGAAAGTATCTGGACACCACATGACAGGCGAGAGATTGCCAAGTTTTTCCTGTGCATATTTTTTTGCGTAAATAATGTGACGGACAACGCTTTCTCCGTGGACAAGGTTTAAATCGTTTTCAACCCAGGCATTTGCTGTTACTTCCCATCGTTTTTCTTTTATCTTCTGCAGCGCAAGTGAAAATAATTGGGGATTTGTCTGCTCCACGATTTGATAAACATGTGATTGGCTTTGAGAAAAGGTCAGTTCAGGAAACTGTTCCATCAGTGATACAACCGACGCAAAGTCCCTGATACAAACATCCTTTGTGTTTTCATAATCCCATAACCAGTTCATGTCTATATGTGAATGCCCGATGAGATGGACTGTAAATTTTTTTGCGATAGGCCTGAAAGGTTCAAGAATTGTTTCTGCCTGTTTTATTTGCTCCAGAACAACTTTCCATTTTCTTTCTCTAATGTCTGAGATGTTAATGCAGCCCAGAGCAGATTCAACAGCATTTTTCAGTTTCTTATCCCGTCTTGATTCTGAAATGGCAATGGCAAAACCAAGTTGATATCTGATGGACATCAGTTCGAAAAGTGTTTCTTCAAGAGCATCTATGTACAACACCGCATAGAGGCCTCCATGTCCATCTCCTTTTGGTGCTTTGAACATAATCGTATGGGTAGTGCCTGGCACTGCGTTTTCGATAATTTTCAAGGGGTCAGGCCGCATGTCTGCCCAGTATTGCTGAGAGTAAATTTCTTTATCATCAACAAAGAGTGTGATTCCAGAAGGAAATATGAATTCAATTTTGATGTCAGAGCCGCCACAGGGTATGCCTTCAACTTCAGACGGAACAACAATTTTGTACCGTAAGAAGGCAGTTCCCTCAGCAGTTGCCCAGCTCGGATCCTGTATTGTTTTCCACGCTGACTCATCAAACCTGGCTGTGTTTCCTGGTTCATTTACCTGCTGAAATTCCCATGTTCTTAGCCAGAGATACTGACGGACTGACTGGTAAACGCTGTCTATTTCTTTTTCAATTTCAGAAAAACTTTTATTGTTCATATATTCCTCCCGAAGTTTAGACGAAGTTTTCCTTATTTTATCAAAAAGTGTCAGCAGACGAAAATTTATATTTTTTTTAAATGTCGTATAATACTGACAACTTCAAAAAGGAGCAGGATGTTTGACTACAATCTATCAATATGGGGCTGGTGTCTTCTTTCGCTGGCAGGGATTTTTATCGGCGTATCAAAAACAGGTATTCCTGGTCTTGGAATGCTATCTGTAGCAATGGCTGCGCTTGTGATTCCTGCAAGATTATCAACAGGTGTGATTCTTCCGATGCTCATTCTCGGAGATGTTTTTGCAGTGGCATATTACAGAAGACACGCAAGGTGGAGGTATTTGATAAAACTCATACCATATGCAGCGGCTGGAATCATTCTGGGCTATCTTGCTCTTGGTAAAATGACTGACCAGCAATTGCGACCCATGATAGGGTTTATTGTGCTATTACTTTTATGGTTGAATGAGGCAGATATTCTCAACAGATTCAATATTCCTGAGAGATGGTGGTTCGCTGCTGCGATTGGATTGAGCGCGGGTTTTACGACAATGATAGCAAACGCAGCAGGTTCCATTATGATTATTTACCTCCTTGCCATGCGGCTTCCAAAGCAGGAATTCATTGGTACAGCTGCCTGGTATTTTTTTCTATTAAACTGGTTCAAGGTGCCTTTCAGTGCAAGTCTGGGGCTTATTAACCCTGATTCTTTGCTTCTGAATCTAAAGGTATCACCTGCAATTATCGTTGGCGCTATTTCCGGGATTTATCTGGTGAAGATTATTCCACAAAAAATGTTTGAGAACATCATTAAAATTCTTACAGTCATTGCAGCAGCAAAACTTATTATTGGTTAGGATGAAAAAATATCCATCATTTACACTTTCACCTTAATTTGCATGGGGAAAAATAGCAGGTATAATTAAACTTGAAAAGTTTACTATTACAGGGAGATACCATTAAAGGTTTGATACTGCTGGGTGGATTTGGAACGAGATTAAGACCATTTACATTGACAACTCCAAAATCTCTTCTTCCTGTTGCCTGTGTACCTTTGATTTATTATCAGTTTGAACTGCTTTCAAAACATGGCATTAACAGTGTGGTGCTTGCTGTTAATTTACATTCCAGAAGACGCAGGGAACTTTTTTCAATGGCAAAATCTCTTGGAATAAAACTGTACCTGTCCTGTGAGAAGAAACCGATGGGCACAGCAGGCGCAATAAAAAACGCAAAGAAATTTCTGCAGGATGGACCATTTTTTGTATTCAATGGAGATATTCTTACTGATTGCAACCTCACGGAAATGCTTCATTTTCACAAAAATTGTGGCGCTGATATAAGCATTGCAGGGGTTAAGGTTGAAAACCCCAATCATTTTGGAGTGATGATTTTTGACCATAATAACAGGATACACAATTTTATTGAAAAACCACAGCAACCAGTTTCAAACATTATCAATGCTGGCATATATATCATTCAACCTGATGTTCTTGATGAGATTCCAGCAGGCAGGGAAACTTCCATAGAAAAAGAGACATTTCCTCAGTTAATAAAAAAAGGAAGGCATGTTTCAGTGTATCTTCATTCTGGGTACTGGATGGATGTCGGAACAATTGAAAATTACAGGAAGGCGAACTTTGATGCAGTGGATGGCAAAATGAAAATTGAGTACAGAAAAGACCATTGTACAGTGTCTTCAGCGAAAAATGTTCAATGTGAAGGAAAGTTGAAAGCCGCAGACAGTGTGATGTTTGGTGAAAATGTCATTATCAGAGGAACAGTCATTATCGGAGACAATTGTTATATCGGAAATGGCTCAGTGCTTCAGGACGTGATTCTTTTTAAGGATGTTTTTATCAGGCAAAATTGTGTGATTGAAAATAGCATTGTCGGAAATTCTGTGATTATTGAAGAAAATTGTGAAGTAAAAAATATCGCAATCGGCGATAAATGTCATTTGTGTCCACACACCCGCACGATAGAATCCTGATATCATTTTTTTAGCGCTTGTAGCTCAACAGGATAGAGCGTTAGCCTCCGGAGCTAAAGGCTGTGGGTTCGACTCCCACCAAGCGCGATTCACTTCTCTGAAGGAGTCGAATGGAGCGAAGACGTATAGGTTCGAGCAAGCGAGAACCTGTGCGGCTGGTTGCCAATGCGATGAATAAAGAGCATTGTATGGCAAGCCTGCCGAGTCGGTGAGGCAGGGCGGATCGACCCGAGCCGTAGTGGGAGGCGAGGGCGCCGACTCCCACCAAGCGCGATGCTCTTTCCACATTTCCCGCTTTTCAAAATTCTTCTTTCTGTTCTCCCCCTTTGTAAAATCCCTTCTCTTGTTCTCCCCCTTTACAAAATCTCTCTCCTGATATCCCCCTTTATAAAATTTCCACTCACATTCTCCCCCTTTTCAAAAGGGGGAGAAAGGGGGATTTTGTGAAATCTCCCCCAGCCCCTCTTTTATAAAGAGGGGGATAGAAAAAGGGGTTATAAAGGAAGGAGCCCTGAAGTAAGAGGGGATTTTTACAAAGGGGAGGATAGAATAAGGGATTGTAAAGGAATTGGACCTGTAATAAAAACGATTTCAAACAAAAATCTGGGTTTTGATGTTAAAATATAAGGAACAGGAGGCACAATGAATGAGTTTGATGTTATTATTATTGGTGGAGGACCTGCAGGTTATCCATGCGCAATAAGATGTGCTCAGTATGGATTGAAAACAGCCCTAATTGAAAAGGAAAAAGTGGGTGGGTGTTGTTTGAATACAGGTTGCATTCCAACAAAGACATTATTTAAGATTGCAAGAACTATTCAAAAACCAAGAATTGATGGTATCAATGCCGAAATCTCTTTTGACTGGCAGAAAATTCTCAATCATGTAAAGACAAATGTTGTTTCACGATTGAATACAGGTGTTGGGATGCTATTGAGGGCTAATGGAGTTCAGTACATCCAGGCAGAAGCAAAACTGTGCGACAATGAGTCAGTTGTAGCGAATGGCAATTCACTTAAAGCAAAAAACATTGTGATTGCTACAGGCGCGCGACCAAATGTTCCTGCAATATTTTGTAACGACGAAAGAATTATTACCACTGATACAATCTGGAACCTTGAAAAACTTCCAGGGTCCCTTGCAATTATTGGAGCAGGTCCTATTGGATGCGAGTTTGCATCAATTCTTTCCTGCTTTGGAGTAAAAATTACAATTTACGAAATGATGGAGCAAATTCTACCAGGGAAAGATAAAGATATTATTTCAGTCATAGAGAAACAATTTGCTCAAAAGGGTATCCAGATAAAAACAGGGATTAAAATAAATTCCACTGATGCAATCAGCGAAGAAAAAATACTGTGGGCAACTGGAAGAAAACCAGATGCTACTGGAGCAGGCGAAATTGGAATTACTCTGGCAGCAGGAGGAATTGTTACTGATGAACGGATGAAGACAAACATTGACAACATTTTTGCTGCTGG
>ERZ795046.3326-NODE-3326-length-12799-cov-4.391400_pt1 | contig 12799 bp, 14 predicted proteins | sample MGYA00375130_ERZ795046 | MGnify/ENA primary metagenome ERZ795046 (study PRJEB30175, sample SAMN05720202) | activated sludge metagenome | isolation source: anaerobic digester from wastewater treatment plant | place: Japan | collected 2015-05-15 ...
TTCGCCCGGGCTTCCTGGATCTTCTGGATGAATTGCCGGGCGGTTTCGGTGATGCCTTTCCAATCTTTTTCCGCCAGGGCTTTTTTAGAGACCAGGTTGCCGCCCACGGCCACGCCGCATGCGCCCGCCTGGATGAACGCGGCCACGGTTTCCAAACTCACCCCACCGGTGGGGGACAGGCGGATTTGCGGCAGCGGACCGAGGATGTCCTTAAAATATTCCGGACCCAGGCCGGTGGCGGGGAACACTTTGACGATATCCGCCCCGGCTTCCCAGGCGGTCAGGATTTCGGTGGGTGTGTATGCTCCGGGAACGCAAAGGGCCGAGTAACGGCGGCACATGTGGATAGTGTTAAGATTCAGCGTGGGGACCACGACGAATTCCGCCCCGGCGAGAATGGCGGCACGGGCGGTCTCAGGGTCAAGCACCGTGCCCACGCCGATGACGCAGTCCTCCTTCATCAGCGCGGACACCTGGCGGATGACCTCGAGCGCGTTGGGAGTGGTCATGGTCACCTCGATGGCCTTGACGCCGCCCTCCCGCAAGGCCTTGGCTACGTCCACCAGTTGTTCGCTGCTTTGGGCGCGGATGACGGCGATGATGCCGGTATCGAGAATGATTTGTAGGTTCCGGTCTCTGCGTTGGGGTGTAATCATAGGAGTTTCCTGCATCTGAAATGATGACCAAGCGACATCCGATTGTAAGCGGGAACGAGACCGATGTAAACAACCCATGGATTTCACGGAAATTTTTTCGTGAATTTTTCAAATGGAATCAAGCGGGCCGGCCGGGTAGAATGAATCATGCGCTGATGAATTTAAAAAATGTCATGAAAACCATCGAATCCGTAGCGAAGGTGGATCCCAACGGGATTTTAACCGCCCACGTGCCCCCTGAAATTCCGCCGGGGGAACACAAGGTGGTGTTGGTGATGGAAAATTTCCCAACCAGAAAAACAACGCCCTCCATTGGATTTCCCAGTCCGCAGTGTGGGACCTTGGCCGGGTGATCTCTCCTTACGCCGTGAGGATCTTTATGATGATTGGGGTCGATAACCGGATTTTTCTTGATACCAACATCCTGGTCTATGCATCGATCGAGGAATCCATTTTCCATGACGCGGCTTTAGAAAAAAATCCAAACTTGCCATAAGTACGGCATGGAAATATGGATCAGTCATTAGATCCTACGGGAATTCTTGGCAGTCCATACGCAGCCGAACTTGTTTTGTTCATCCACTGCCACTTACAGTTCTTATTGAAGATATTCGACAATTTCAAACCATTTTTGTCCTTACGCGTGTTCTCCAAAAATTTTGGAGAATCTATTGATGTTGCTCCGAAAATTCCCGATTGCCGGCCGGCAAATCCACGACGCCAATATCGTGGCGACCATGATGGCTCATGGCGTCTCCCGCTTGTTGCCCCACGACACCAAGGATTTTGAACGGCACGCGGATTTCATCACCGTGGTTCCCCTGGTGGAGGGTGAATAAGGTTTCCGCCGCCTCTCCCCTCCCGGATCGCGCGGGTTCCGTTCGAAATCGACCCCCCTCCGGCTTTTCTTCCGCTTCACTTGCATGGTTCCGGAACTTTTCGATACAATCGCCGGGTGCTTTTTATGTCATCCTGGACGAGGAGAACCTCCGTGAATCAAGAAGCCACCATGGCGCAAATGGCCCAGCGGCTCGACCAACTCTACGAGTTTGACCGCGAACCCGTGGGCGAAGACCGGCTCCACAAGGGCCGGCGGTTCGCCGCGGTATTTGCCGGCGAGCATGTCGCGGGGACGGAATTTGTGATCGGGGCGATGTTCGTGCTGCATGGCGTCACCGCCACCGACCTGCTCGTGGGGCTGCTGATCGGCAACCTGCTGGCGGTTTTGTCGTGGACGCTGATCTGCGCGCCCATCGCCACCCAGGTCCGGTTGACCCTCTATTGGTACGTCCGGAAAATCGCTGGGCCGGGTGTCATGGTGATCTACAACCTGGCCAACGCGTTTCTCTATTGCATCCTGGCCGGGGCCATGATCACCGTCGCGGCTACGGCCGTGGGCATTCCCTTCAACATCCCCATGCCCAAGTTGAATGACATGTATCCCAACAGCGTGGGTTGGGTCGTGGTGGTCGTGGCCATCGGCCTGGTGGTGGGGACCGTCGCCATTCTGGGATTCAAGCGCGTGAGCCAGTTTTCCGCAGTGTGCGTGCCCTGGATGTTCCTGGTGTTCATTGCCGGGGCCATCGCGGTCTTGCCGCAATTGGGCGAAATCCGTTCGTTTGCGGACTTCATGGCGATCGCCCACACGAAGATTTGGAATGGCGTCCCCGCGGAGGGGCAAGAGAAATTGGGGATGATGCACATCATCTTCTTCGCCTGGTTCTGCAATCTGGCATGCACGTGGGCCTGTCCGACATGGCCTTGTTCCGTTACGCGAAACATTGGGCCTACGGCCTCTATTCGGCCTTGGGGATGTACCTGGGCCATTTTCTCGCCTGGATTTGCTCAGGAATTATGGTCGCGGCGTACGGCCCGGCCATCGAACCGGGGCCAATGGCATACAACGCCGTGGGCGTCATGGGCGCTCTGGCCGTGGTCGTGGCCGGTTGGACGACCGCCAATCCCACGATTTACCGGTCGGGTTTGGCGCTCCAAATCGTCACGCCCAACTGGCCGCGCTGGGTGGCCACGCTCATTGCCTTTTTGACCGCCACCTTCATGGCCATTTTCCCGGCCTTCGTGATGAATTTGCTCGATTTTGTGGCGCTCTACGGGCTGATCCTCATGCCCATCGGCGCGGTGGTCTTCGCCGAGCATTGGCTATTTCCGCTGTTGGGCCTGGAACAGTACTGGGCGGAAAAGCGGAAGGTGATCTTCAATGGGCCGGCTTTGCTCACCTGGATCGTGGTCTTGTTGATTTGCCTCTGGTCCTATACCCTCACCCTGGCCAGTCTTTTGCACCTGCCAGCCTTTCTCGTTGCCGGGCTGCGATGGATTGATTCGATCAATCCGGTCACGAACCTGCATTTGTATTTCCGCTGGCTGCCCGGGTATATTTTGGCCATGCTGCTTTACGTGGGCTTATCCATCGCCTGGGGCGCGAAACCGTCGAAAGGAGGTCTGCCGGCATGACTACGGGCCGAATCATCTGCGCCGTCATCGCGATCCTGGCCTTGCTCGTCTGCCTGGGTTCATCCCTGCGGGTCTTTTGGGGATCGCCGACGGGCGATTACCAGCAGGATTTCAGCATTTTCAAAACCTGGTTCACCTGGGGAACGGTGGTTTGGTTTCTATCCGCCCCTTACTGGCTGATCCCCGACTTTTTCAAGTCCGACACCGGCAAGGATGAGGAAATTTAATTTTTCCTTCTGAAACTATTTCCGCTGACACGCTCCAAACGGCAGGTCACCGGTTTTTATTCATGAATATCCCATTCCGCGAAGGATATCTGCCCCTCCATGAAGGCCTGATATGGTACCGCCTGGCCGGTCCTCCCCGGGGCGTTCCCCTGTTGATCCTGCATGGCGGGCCGGGGATACCCCACGATTACCTTAAGCCGCTGGAACAACTGGCGGACGAAAGGCCGGTGGTTTTCTATGACCAACTCGGCTGCGGCCGGTCGGACCGGCCCGACGCTCCTTCGCTCTGGACAGTGGAACGGTACACACAGGAACTCAAAACCTTGCGGGAATTGCTTGGTTTGTACCGGTTTCATCTGTTCGGCCACTCGTGGGGTTCCATCTTAGCGGCCGAATACGCCTTCACCCGGCCGGAAGGATTGCTCAGCCTGATTTTCGCCGGACCCGCGTTCAGCATTCCCCGGGTCATCCAGGACGCGGAACGCCTCAAGGCCGGTCTTCCCGATCCGGTCCGCTCCGCCCTCGATGCACAGATCCGGCAAGGCGCCACGGATAGTCTCGAATTCCGCCAGGCGGTGTATGAATATCAACACCACCATATTTGCCGGATCCGCCCCTTCCCTAAGCCTTATCAACAAGCCAGCGGGGGGATGGGCGTGCAGGTGTTGGAGACCATGCTCGGCCTTAGCATTTTCACTGTCGCGGGAAATTTGAAGACCTACGATTGCGTATCGCGTTTGCCTGAACTCCGCGTGCCCGTATTGCTCACCTGCGGCCGTTATGATCAAAGCACTCCCCAAGCCGCGGCGGAATACCAATCCCGGATACCCGCGTCCCGCCTGGTGGTCTTTGAAAACAGTTCGCACATGCCTCACCTGGAGGAACCAGAGTCCTACCTCCGGATCATTCGGGATTTTCTGCGGGAAGTGGAAAACCAACGGTAAGGAAATGAGGACCGGTTAGGCGATGAGGTCCACAAACTGGCCCACGTCGCGGCTTTGGTTGTGGATGCTGTACCCCACCGCCCCCTTGTCCCGCTCGATCTCCAACCGGGAGGGAGGCATGATGTCCCCCGCGGGTTTACGCCTGCGTTCCGGTGTACGGGAGGATTTCAGGTAAAACGGCAAAATCGTGAATATCGGCCGTTCATAGGATCGTTCGCTTTGCAACGTCAGAGGATGAGTGGGAGGGACATAACCGAGCGGCAGGATCCCCGCTTGCCGGAATTCTTCCTGTTGCAAATACAGGAAGTGATTCTGGATCTCTTGCTGAGTCAAGTGATCCGGCCGTTGTGTCCGTGTGGCTTGCACCACCAGGGATTCCGCCGACACGGCATCCAAGAGCAAATTGGGCGGCAGCATTGAGTCCTCATTTCGCTGATGAACACAGTTGCGAAACCCTCAAATATCGAATATCAATCCATCAAGTTACTCTCATTATATCACAAAAACCGGTTTTCACCTAACGCTACGGCCGGATCATGGATGGACGGATTCCTCGCGCATCGGCCCGCCATAAGGGAAGATCCGATTGCCCGCCAGAAAAACCGCTTGTACCATAATCAATAAAATATATTCCAGGAGGCATGACTCTCATGCCAGGACTCATGGAAAGAAAGAAATACACGGTCCAGGACTACATGACCTGGAACGACGGCCAACGCTGGGAACTCATCGGGGGAGAGCCGTACGACATGACACCCGCGCCGAATATCAACCACCAGATAATCGTTGGAAATTTTCTGCGGATATTGAGTAACGATTTGCTCGGAAAACCTTGTGTTCCACTCGTTGCCCCCACGGATGTGGTCCTGTCGGAATACGATGTGGTGCAGCCGGACCTGCTGGTGGTCTGTGACCGGACGAAAATCACCGAGAAAAATATCCAGGGCGCACCGGATTTGATCATCGAAGTGCTCAGCCCCGCCACCGCCAAGAAAGATCTCTGGGAAAAGAAAAATCTCTACGAACGGTACGGGGTAAAGGAATACATCCTGGTGGATCCCGAAGGCCGGTACGCGCAACGCTTCCGGCTGGGCGCGGATGGCCGCTTCGACCGGGGCGAGGTCTTCGGCCCCGGCGAAACCATGACCTTGCACACGTTGGATAACCTGAAGGTGCCTTTGTGGGAAATATTCGGCATTGCCCCACCGGAAAACGGCTAGATATAGGATCATCCCGGCTTCGCCGTTATGCCCCTCTGAACCGGCGTGGCAGCCGGTGGCCGGCAGTCCATTATGGAATATTCATGGATGTCGAGGCATTGATGAAGTTGGTCTTTCTCCATCCGGCCGGAAGGATGAAAAATCGCAATCCGGCGGCAGAGGTTGCGCAACTCCCGGACATTGCCCGGGAACGGATAAGAGCGCAGAAATTCCATTGCCCCCGGAGTAAATAGACTGGCGGGTTCCTTGCCCATGAAATAGGCCGTCAACAGCCAGATATCATCCCCCCGTTCCCGCAAGGGCGGAATCCGCGCTTCCAGCACTCTCAACCGGTCGACCAGATCCGGCAAAAACCGCCCACCCCGGGCTTCTTCATGCAAATCACGGTTCGTGGCGGCGATAATCCGGGTCCGGACCTGGATCGGCCGCGTGGAACCTACCCGGGTTAAGGTTCGTTGTTCCAGAAACCGCAGCAAACGACCCTGCGCTTCGAGGGGCAATGCACTGATCTCGTCCAAAAACAAACTGCTTTCGTGGGCCAACTCGAAATAACCGGTCCGGCGATGCGCCGCTCCCGTGAACGCTCCCCGCTCGTGCCCGAACAGGGCCGACTCGAGCGTAGCCGGATGCAACGCGGCGCAATCGACCACCACCGGCTCCGCCCCCCGCGTGGGTCCCAAATAATGAATGACCCGCGCTAACAACTCCTTGCCCGTGCCCCGCTCCCCCGTGATCAGGACGGTATCCCAATGGGGGGCTGCTTGGCTCACCCATTCTCCCAGTCTCGTCATCGCCGGACTTTGGCCAATCAAACCGAAACGTGACAGGTCATTTTCCATGACTCACCCCCCTGTGAGGAATCCACCCGGGCGTAAACAGTGGAAATCCCGGATGATCACGCCTCCAGTCTACCCGCGCGGCTATCGCCGGTTCATCCACCGGCGGGCATCATTTCATCCCCGGTATGTCGTCAATTCTCCGCCGGCCAGAACGGGAGAAGCATGCCGGAAGGGAGATCTTCCTGGTCTCGATGTGCTGCCGAAGGAGAGGGGAATTCCCGCATGGAGGGAGAGGGAAAATGACATGTTACCCATCCATTCCCTGAACCAGTGAAATGGAATCCACGCCGCCCGAACCGCCACGGATCGAATGAGGTTTCGCGGGTACCGGCCTAGCGGGCCTGAAGCACAACGTTGCTGAATGTCCCAGTGACCAATATGCCAGGATCATGGGAACAAACGCAAAAACCCACCAGGATGGGATCGGCCATGGCTACGGTGTTCTTATCCACCAAGATCCATTGACCGGTGGAATTGAGATAATACGTACTGAAGGTGTTCCCTTGGCGCACGAGGCGCTGGCGGCCGGGATTCAGGCCGTAGGCTTTCAGGCGCGTGGCTGTCGCGGAGGTTTTGCCGTTAAGAACCGTCCGCCATTGGGTACTGTATTCGCCGGTCCGCCGTACCCGGGCGGTGAGATTGACCGATCCCGGCGTCAGGTTCTGCCGGGCCATCAATCCGGCCTTGGACCACTCCTGGGTTGGATTGCCGCCACTCACGGACACATCGGCCTGGAAATCGAAATCCCCCCGCCATTCCTGGTACACGAAATGAAACGCATCCGCCCGGTTGCCGATGTCATCCCCGCTGCCGAGCACGGTGTAGGTCCCTGTCAACGGATCGAAACGCATGCTCCCTTTCGCGCCCAGCCGCCCGTTGTCGATATCCGTGCTGGTTGTGAATAATCCGCTAGAGGAGACAGTGATGGCGGCTTCTCCGGTTTTGCCATACCGGTCGGTAATGGCCGCGGTGATGGTGTGAACTCCCGGGCTGAGAACAGCCGTGACGGAAGGGCCTGTTCCCAACGTTCCATCGATCGACGAAGTCCAGACCAAGCCGGCGCTGGTAAGGTCTCGATCGACGGGATCGGTATCGATTACGGTACCCGTGAAGGTCAGGGCGGTTCCCGGATTGAAAACCGCGCCATCCGCCGGATGGGTGATGGTGACCACCGGCGGGTGATTGATGATGGAAATCGTGATCGAGTCGCTGTCCGCTTTGTCGCCCGCGTCGTATCCCATCGCCGTGATCACATGATCGCCCTCGGTCAACAACGCGTACCACGAGGCGCTTCCCGGCAGAAACGGGCCCCCGTCCCGGCTGGAACTCCACCACAAGTTGCTGGAAAGATCCTGCTCTTCCGGATCGATCGCCTGCCCGGTGAAACGCACCGCCTCGCCCAGAGCGAAATTCGATCCATGCGCCGGTTCAACAATCCGCACGTCCGGCCCGGCAGAGTTCGGGGGAGGGTTCGCCGCGCTCACCGGATCCACCAGGCCTAGGCCATATAGAAAATCACGTCCCGTATTGCCCAGATCATCCGCCGTCCATTGTAACGCCGTCCGTACCAGGTTTGAGGCAATACCCGCATGGATCAACAGAGCCGCCGCGCCGGCGACGTGGGGACTGGCCATGGAGGTGCCGCTCTTATAGACATACCCGGTCCCGTTGTGCTGGAGAGACAAGATCGACACGCCTGGGGCCGATAGTTCCACCGCCGGCCCAGTGCTTGAGAACGAGGCCCTCCGATTCGCCGAATCCAAGGCCGCTACCGCGATCACCGAATCGTACCGCGCGGGATAGATGACATTGTCGCCGGTGCCCTCCGGATTGCCTTCGTTCCCGGCCGCCGCCACGATCACGAGACCCTTGGCCGCGGCGCTGTCAAATGCCTGCCGGACCGTCGTGCCGGGATCACTCACGCTGCCCAGGCTGAGATTCACGACCTGGATCCCATTCGTCACGCTCCATTCCATCGCCGCGATGATGTCCGAATACCCCCCCGTGCCGAACAGGTTCAACACTTTGAGGGCGTAGAGATCCACTTTCGGAGCCACGCCCACCACGCCTTGGCTGTTGTCCAGCGCGGCGAGAATCCCCGCCACATGGGATCCATGGCCGTGGTCGTCCAGGGGATCCGCATCCTTGTTCACGAAGTCATACCCTCCCCGGTAATTGACCGCAATGTCCGGGTGGTTGTAATTGACGCCCGTGTCAAGCACCGCCACTTTCACGCCGTTGCCTTTGATGCCGCCCGCGTGACACACGCCCGATTGGATGCGTTTGACACCCCAGGCGTTATCCAGTTCGAAATCAAGCACATACACCGGTTTATCATATTCAATCGCCTCAACCGGGGGCAGATTCTCCAGCATGCTCACGGCCGCCCAGGGGATTTCGGCCGCAAAGGCGTTGACGAGCATTTCGTATTTCCTCTTCAGTTTCCCCCCGGCCAATGCCAGCAATTGCTCCTCCCGGTTTCCGGGCCGGCTTTTGAAGCGGATGAACACGTTCACCGGATCCAGCGGATTTTGCCCTGGTTTGATCCGGGGGCGGGTTTCGTCCGAGGGATCCCGCGGGAGGGGATTGGGGATGTCCGCAGGCGTTTCCTCCACAACCGGCCATGGCCCAAGTTGCCCTTGCGCCGGCCGGGATTCCATCCAGTCGCCCGCCGCCAGTATCAGCAAGACGAGGACGGCTGGTTTCCAGACTGAATTCCAAATCAATCCGAAGTGAAACAAACCGTTTTTTGAGCGCATGATCCCATTCTCTTTCTTTCTATTATTAAAATCGAATATGAATGAATATATTAATACAAAAATTGCCGTGAAAAACAACAAAAAAATCGGAATACTGTTTTCTTGATTGCAGAGAAACCAATCCCACGGTTAAAAACCTGGGTAAATTTAATGACGTTCCCTGAGCGGAAATTCATATTATTCACGGGATTGAAACATAATCCGGCGGAACGGGACGTGGTGGAAAAATTTCCCTCACCCTGGCTCTCTTCCCGTGGGCGAGGACATTTTGGCGTTGGTTTCCATCAATTATTTCGAAGCGATGCGCACCCGGGATCTGAATAAAGGCTCACTCTCGCCGGATGAGACCCCCAAAAAAGAAGGGCCGGCTTGACGCGCGGCCCATTCCCTCATGCCAACTTGATTTCATCCGCCGGACCGTGTTACTCCAGCGAAAATTCCGGCAACGCCACCGCCTTGCCGCCCTGAGCCTTGCTCACGTCCGCCATTTGCATGAAAGCGTACATCTCCACAATTTCCCGGGCGTCCAGGGGCGGTTGCTTCGTCTGGAAAAACTTGACGATCTGCTCGACCAGGCCCTTGTAGCTGTGTCCTTCCACGGTCGAATTCCCCTTGTCGCCGAAGATCCGCGCGCCGTAACTGTGCGCGCCGGCGCGGGTGCCCCGGAACGTGCCGATCCGGCCGTCCGCCCATACGCCCACCACCACGTCCGTGTCCGGCGTCGAAATACGCGACACTTGCTTGCAGCCCGGCCCCATGGCGGCGTAAAGAATCTCCACGCCGTGCACGCCGTACCAGAAGAGGTCGGGATGATGCGGCTCCAGGCTGCAGGGCGAGAAGGCGTCGCAACCCAGAATCTTGCCTACCTTGGCGGGATCGATCCCCTCGCGCATGCCGCTCCACCAGCGCAGGCTCGAGCCGCCGAACCAGGGGATGCCCGCTTTCTTGGCCCGCCGGGCGATTTCCAGAACATCCTCGTATGTACCTGCCACCGGCTTGTCGACGAAGAAAGGCAGTCCGGCTTCGATCACCGGCTTCACCTGTTCCAGGTGGGGGCGGCCATCCACGCTCTCGATCAGCACGCCGTCCACGTGCTTGCACAACTCGGCGATCGAATCGTAGATCTTCACGCCCCATTTTTCCGTTAATTCCTTCGTATATTCCTCCACCCGGCCGATGCTGGAAGGGATATCCGGACTGCCACCCTTGAAGCCCGCCACCACCTTCGCGCCCGGCACGTGCTCCGGATGATCGGGATTGTTCAGCATCTGGGTGAAGGCGGTCACGTGCGACGTGTCCAGTCCCACCATGCCCAGCCGGATGACCTTCTCTTCCGCCACGGCTCCCGCCAGCGTCATGCCCAGCAGGCCAACGGCCCCGAGAGTGATGAGGACAGGCCGCCATCCCATTTGAACCGCGATTTTCATGTTAATTCCTCCTTGATTGGATTGGGTACACCCTTGATGCGTCATCCCCGGCCGTCGTTCTGCAACAGTTCCAGCATGGCACGGTCGAGCTGATGCCCTTGGAATTCCTCGTATTTCGCGCCTTCCCGGCGGCTGTCCACGATGCCGAAACTCCCCCGCAAGTTCCACAACGCCCAGCCCCAGCCGGCTTCGCGCCACAACGAGAGGCAATCGGCCATCCAGGCCAAGGCCACGCCGTAGGGCACGCGGCTGTACGCGCCCCATTCGCCCACGTGGACACCCACGCCCTTGGTTTCCAATTCTTTCCAGGGCTTGATTCGCTCTTCCTTCAACCGTTCCTTGTCCCAAACCGTGCCGTCTTCCTTCAACGGCCAGGCGGGTTCCGGCCATCGATCCGAACCCTCGATCCACGAGGCCCGGTGATGGCTGATCCGCATTGGGTCGTAGCCCCGCGTGCTTTGCGCGATCCCCAAGTCCGCCAGGGACATGACGGGGACACGGCCCCATTGCAGGCCGTCAATGATGACCAGCCGCTCCGGATCGGCCGAGCGGATGGCCTCCACCGCCGCCCGCACCACGCGGGTATACACCGCCTCTTCAATGCGGGGCGGCTCGTTGAGCAGGTCGAAACTCACCTGGGTATTGGGGATCCCTTTGTAGCGCTCCGCGAAGCGCTTCCACTGAAAACAGAACTGCTTTAACGCCTCGTCCGAGGTCCACAAGTCGAGCGGCTCGGCGGGGGGATTCACGCAATAGCCCGGCCCGCGGTGCAGATTCAGATTGATATGGATGCCGTACTGCTTGCCCCATTCCACCGCCTGGTCGATGTGCTTGAGAACCGTTTCATCCAGCTTATACGGATCGCTTTGATCCGTCCAGCAACGGTAATCCGTCGGCAGCCGGAAAAAATCGAATCCCCAGCCCTGGGCCCATTCGAAATCGCGTTCCACGTACGGACTATTCTGCCGCAAGGTGAATTTCTCCAGCAGATTGAATCCCCGCCAGCGGGGCAGTTTCGCCGCTGAGACGGCGGGCGGGTCCGATGCCCGGGCCGTTTTCCCCATCGCTATTCCTGCCGCCATCGCGGGAACCGCCATTAAAAAATCACGCCTCTTCATCATAGTTTTCCCTCATTTGCTGGATTCTTGGATCACGCGTACATCAGCACCGTCAAACGGCATTCACTATACCGTAAGGGGGCCTTCCTGGTAATGGGTAGTTGGGGTGGCGGGATTTTGGTAAGATAATAAATCCATATTTGAAATCCTGGCTATAGGAGGTAGGGCTTCCCCACCGTCACGCCAGGGCAGCCCGGTATTCCGCCCAGGGTTGAAACCATCGGCCCCAGGAACAGCAGGCCATTTCCAGGTTGCCACAGGTCGTCCAGGGTTGAAACCATCGGCCCCAGGGACAGCAGGCCATTTCCAGGTTACCGCAGGCCGCCCAGGGTTGAAACCCTGGGCTGCTTTCGGCGGCCCCTTGAAAGGGGCGCTTTAAAAAAGAATTGAGGCAACAGGAAAAAGGTTTATAGCAACGAAAAGTAACTTGGAGCCCCCTTCAGGGGGCGTCTGTGCAGCAGCCGAGGGTTTTAACCCTCGGCACGGCAGGAAAGGTTGTTGGATCATGGTTCAAAGCAAGGTCAGGCAATATATCCACTGTGTATTTAGCACGAAAAATAGGGAACCATGGATTTCTACTGATTTAGAGGATGTATTGTATCCGTTACTTGCCAGGATTGCACAAAAAAGGGATTCGATGATTCTAGGCGTTGGAGGAATCGAAAATCATATTCATGTCCTGCTTTCATTATCCCCAACTATCTCATTGTCTCAAATGATCCAATATTTGAAAGGAACTTCCTCCTATTGGATCCGAAGAAATCATCCGGAGATAGATTATTTTCATTGGCAAGATGGCTATGGAGCGTTCAGCATCGGTATATCGAATTTAGAAAAAACAAGGAAATACATTCAAAAACAAAAAGAACATCATCAAAATGTCAGTTTTGAGCAGGAATATGAAGTAATATTGAAAAAGCACGACTTATTGATCGATGACTTGGTTTGGATGTAATTTTATAAGAATTTAGTCCAGGTTTATTCCGCCCAGGGTTTTAACCCTCGGCCCCAGGGACAGCAGGCCATATCCAGGTTGTCACAGGTCGCCCAGGGTTGAAACCATCGGCCCCAGGGACAGTAGGCTATGTCCAGGTTACCGCAGGCCGCCCAGGGTTGAAACCCTGGGCTGCTTTCGGC
>ERZ795046.3334-NODE-3334-length-12770-cov-5.840661_pt1 | contig 12770 bp, 10 predicted proteins | sample MGYA00375130_ERZ795046 | MGnify/ENA primary metagenome ERZ795046 (study PRJEB30175, sample SAMN05720202) | activated sludge metagenome | isolation source: anaerobic digester from wastewater treatment plant | place: Japan | collected 2015-05-15 ...
AATGGATAAACTTTCCGACACCTTGAGGAAAACGGTTAATAGCAGGGTTGCAGATGTTGTAGCAAATGCTTTGGATGCGATAGAAGCATTTTGTGACATCGTTGGATTGATTAAAGTTGGGACTGATTTGTCAAAGAATATTTCTGAGTACAAAAAAATATTTAAGGATGGAAAAGCAAGTACCTTAAAAAAGTGGTTTGATTTTGGTAAGAAAACCTTTAAGGACCAATTTGCTAATGATTTCAAGAAAATAGGTGATTTCAAGGAACTTATAAAAACTTCTGAAACAATGAGTAATGGATTAAAGGCATTGAATTATACTATTTCAGCACTGGCTACGATAGGGGCAGCTCATAAAACTTATGATAGAATAACAGAATTTAAGCCCAATTATCTTGATAAAGTGAATAAAGTTATTGGTTTGAGTTATAAGATAGAGGAGTTCAGCTTAGGAATTACCCCTAAACTAGGGATATATTACGATAGTGATAAGCCTGGAGTCTTGGATTTGGAGTTTGGTGTAGAGAATAATTTTAAAGTGGATATCGAATTTAAGAAGAAGTCATCGGCAATTCAAAAAATACGAGACGTCTTTAATCCTAAAAATTATGCTTCAAAGTACGGAATAACGAGTATGACTCCAACTGATAAAATGTTAGATAGTATGGGGGCTTTTGTGCAATGATAAAAGAGTATATACCGGATCCGAAAAAAGTTGAAGAAATATATCATGGTCGTCGTAAAAAGCGCGAGAAATGGAAACAGAGGAAACCTGTTAGGATAGCATTGTATCTGATATTTGTTCTTGTAGTACTTTTGTCTGTTCTATTTGCTTACTTTAATAGGGATGTATTTAACATTAGAAGCCATGACGATTTGATTGATGTTATAGCTTTAATGGTAATTGTGGAGTCGTTTTTTATTGGGTTGCCAATAATTATATACTGTAAGATGTCCTCGACAAAAACTGAGGTTCCTCCAATATATAAGAATCATGAGACTCTAATTCTCTATGAGGACAGGATAATGAACGGTTTTGAGCCTGTGAAGGAAGGCGATTATAGTAAAGAAATGTACATGGTAAATGAAATAAAGTACTCAGATATAAAAAGATTGGAATACGATGAATATCGTGAGCTTTTTACGGTTTGCGGCAGAGTCGAACAAACTGTTTATGATAGCAGGGATAAAAAGAATGTGTATAGTAAGAAAACAATTGAAAGGGAATCTCTTGACTTCTATTTATATTATAAAAATAGCGATGATTTTATGAAAACAGTGAAGGAGCGTTCCGGAGTGATGATTGAAGAGATTGATCGTAACACTATTAACTAAAGTATTAACATAAAAACAGAAGATATTACTTCCATATAATTAGCTAGTGTGAAAAATTGATTTAAAAAAACTTATAATGATATAGTATATTAACAATATCAAACCGCACAAATAGGTAATTTTCGCCTTTTTATTTTTATAATTATATCTTATAATGATATTGGTATTGTACCGATTTAATATAGTGAAGAGTATATGGTTGGTTACTATAATAACCATATGTAGCAAGTCGAAAGCAGGGGGAAGATATGAGGGTATATTTAATTGCAGGAGCAAACGGACAAGCTTTAAAGCAAATTCTTGAAAAACGTGGGGACATTACGGTTGTAAGATACGATGGCAATATTGAAGAAGCATACTTCTACTTGAAGAACAACAGAGAAGACATTGACATAATATTTCTTGTCGACCAGGGAATTAATTGTTCCATGTCGACATTCGGAAGATTGATAAATGATTTTAAGGAATTGATGAATCAAGTCTATTCGAATACTGTATTTAAGTATATAACCAAAGAACCCCAGTATAAAAATGTTTTTGAGCAAGCTGTAGGAGATGATAACAGATTCTTTATTTATTATGTTGACAAAATAAAAATCCCGACATCTTTAATTGTTGAGATTTGCCAGCATAAGGGTGATACTAATCGGGAACCGGATAACAGAGGTTATGAGGATAAGGGAGCAAACAGTTCGGATAAAAAAGAGAAAGGCAGTTTATGGGGTTTTATAAGGAGAAAGAACAAATCCGATGAAAGTTTGCACAAAGAGGAACATATACAGAAAGATGCCCTGAATAGGACTGAAATTATATCAAGTCAAAATTTAAATTTGGAATCAACAATGCTGTTGCAAGGAAACAACATGCAAAACGTTAATGACGCACCAAAGGAAAAACCGGTTATCGAATCAACAATGATGCTGGGCAACAATTTAGGTAACAATTTAGGTAGCAATTTAGGCAATAATTTAGGCAATAACTTGGGTAATGATCTTGGAAGTAATATAGAAAGAAATCCAAAGGAATTTTCCGGAGTGATTGGCCAGAAAAGTACAAATTTCCCTAATTTTGATAAAAAACCGATTTGCTTATCATTGGTATCCACTAATATTAATCGTTTTATTGCAGTTACCGGGCATAGAGGTTCCGGAGTAACGAGCACTGCGGTAAATTTGGCAATGGAGGCAAGTATTCAAGGTTTAAAGACAATAATAATTGATTTTGACCTTGATTATAGGTCCATGAATTTGTATTTCAGCAAATTCGGAGAAGAGGTAAATCTTAATCCGGAGCTTTATAATTCGCTGGTTAAATGCCTTGTGAAGCCTGAGTCCTATGAGGTGAACTCCTGCAGAATCAATGGAAATTTACTATTGACAACGCTGGCCTATACCGTAGACAGCAATGATAAAATGATGCAGCTTATTAATTCAAAGCGTCTTATAACTCTGGCATCGGTTCTTAAGACTAAATTTAATCTGGTTATAATAGATATTCCGATGGATATCCTAAGGCAATATGAAGATTTGTTGATACACTTGGATTCAGTTGCTCTGTGTGTCAATAACAGTCTTTATTCAGTTATAAATACTGTATGCAGTATGAGTAAGTTTGAAAGGAGCTCGTTAGGTATTATGGCCTTAAAATCAAAGGTCATCATTACAAATTATAACGAGAGAAACATATATGACAAAAAACCGATGACACCAAAAGTGACCTGTGAAATTTTATCTCAATTAAGTGGAGATGTTTATAACCAGCCTCCGGAATGTGTGGGGGAAATTCCTTATTATCCGGATTTCAATCATCAGATTGATACCGGAAAGAAGTTATGTACTCTTAATGACGAATTTAAAGGGGTTTATGTCAATATACTGAATGGTTTGTTCAAGTGATTCCGGTTGAATATTTGTATATGCAAATAATTACATCGATCAATGACAAAATCATAGAATAGGGGGATTAACATGAAAATAAACAGTATAAAGGATATAAGTCCGGGACCGCGTTTCCCGAAACGAATTTTCGCAATTTTTATCAGCATTGCAATAATAATTATAGCCTTTGTGGTACTCAACAACGCAGACAATGCAGCAAAAGACACTGTCGATATAGTCAGAGTAAAACCTTCTGACGGAATACCTGCTAAAACTCTGGTTACGGAAGATATGATAGAGAAATATTCCATAATTCGTAAAGAGTTCACTGATGACATGATTACCTATGATAAAAAGGATGAGGTCTTGAATAAGTATTCTCTTTATTATTTACGTGGAAAATCACCCATATATCAAGACCAATTGACAACGGAAAAACCGTTAAAAAACGAGTGGTTATATGAGCTTGATGAAAAAAATGAGGTGCTGACACTTCCCTATAATTATCTTAATTGCGGTGGAGATATCCTTACTCCCGGTGATGTTGTGAGAATAAGGGTGGCATATACTGAGACGGTGTATGAAAATACCGGTGATTATCCCGGTTTTGGGAAAGAAAAAGAGCAAAGGAACCTTGAAGTGCTGTTTGACAGAATTACTGTAAGGGACTTGCTTAACAGCAAAGGGCATTCGATTTACGAAGTGTACAAGGAAGTTTTAAAGTTGAGCGAAGATCAAAGGCAAAAAGTAATGAAAAGCGATGAATTTATGGAGAACATACTTCCTAGGGCGTTAATCCTTGAAGGAACAAAGGAGCAGGCAGATAAATATGCCAAGTACTGTGACGATGGAGAAGCAAGGTTTACCATCACTATTTTATCTCGAAAAAACAATGAAAACATAATGGATCAACTGCCCACAATAGAAAAGGAGGTTGAATCATGGATTCAACAAGGAAATTAGATATAATTGGGGAGTTGGGAAAATTATCTCCTAAAGAAAAGATTTTTGAGCAGTTGGAGAGCAAAAAAATACTGGAAAATGTGATTGGGTTCATTCCGGCATGTGATTCTGCGGATGTTCCTATTTTGGTTTCCAATCTGGGAGTATACCTGGGCGAAATGGGTTATAGCATATGTATTTTGGATGCTAATGTATTCTATCCCTGCATATACAAGCTATTCGGTTGCGAGTCAAAACCGAGGGGAAGAGGACTTCTGAGCGTCCTAAGAAGTGATAAGATGGATTTCAGAGATGAAATAATTAAAACAAAGTATAAGAACGTTTATCTTATGTCATCAAGCTTTATGGACCCTATTGAAGATTATTTGGATATACGGCAGCAGGATTTTGAGAGGGTTTTGCTTACGCTTAAGGACATGTTTGATTTGGTTTTGGTTTCCATACCGAATAATCCGCCGCTTGAGTCCTGTTATGTATCGGTAAAGAACTGTGATATGGGATTTATTGTATGGAGTGAACGGGTGGACTGTGCTTTGAATACAAGTAAGCTTATGACATTTTTCAGTTCAATTAATATTGGTGTGGCCAAATTTTCAAATATCATTATAAATAACTCTATGGGCTTGAGATTTGACAGGGACATAATTAATGAAATGAAGCTAAAATTGATAGCTGAGTTGCCTTTTGTGCCGGCGGCGTTAGATCATTCTCTTGAGGGAAACGTGTATATAGCGGAAGGTACAATTATAAATAAAAAGTTTAGAAAATCCCTCGAAAAGCTGGCTCAATTGATTGCAAACTGATTAATAAATATTCGTATATTGATGAGGTGGTAGATAATGCTTACACGGTCAAGCGTCAGTGAAAAGCAAAAAAAATCTCAATATTTTGCTACATCCGCCAGTGATACAAAATATATGGCAATGTCCTTTGAAAATGCGGTGAAGCAATGCCAGGCATATATTAACAAGGTTGCTACCCACTACTACAGACGGGTGGAAGATGTAAAAACAAAGCGTGAGATGACCGAGCGTTACATAATAGAATATGTTGATACGGAAAAACCTGATGTGGAAGGTTTTAGCGAACTGGTGGAGTTAAAGGAAGCTTTAATTGAAGAAATTACCCAATACGGACCTATTACCGATGCAATGGAGGATCCGGAGATTGACGAAATAAGGGCAAACGCTCCGGATCAGATATTTGTAGAAAAGTACGGGAGAACCTATAGATGGGATAAGTCCTTTAATGACAGGGAGCACATGGAAAAGGTTATAACCAAGCTGATAAGAGCATCAAAAGTAAGGCTTACTCCGAAAAATCCCATGGTGAATGCAAGAACCATTGAGGGTTCAAGGGTAAATGCCACCCATGCTTCCATTTCTCCGTACGGAAATCCGGCTTTTGTAATAAGGAAATTTAAAAAAGCCAGACTTTCGGCGGAAGAAATGATTAGGGAGAAGTCTTTTTCAACAAATATGTACAAGCTCTTAACATTAATTCCAAGGGCAAATTTATCATGGTTGACTGTTGGACCTACCGGAAGCGGAAAGACAACGCTGAATGAAATGCTTGTAAAATATATAGATCCCATGTGCCGAATTATTACTATAGAAAATCCGTCAGAGCTAAGGCTGCTTAGGCGTGAAGGAGACAGCCCCTCGGGTAGGGTAATAAATGACGTGCTTCAATATGAGTCGGTATCCGAGGACGATGAAGACAGCAGCTCCGCTACCATGGAAAATCTTTTGATTAATGCGATGAGACAATCTCCCCATTGGATAGGTCCTGGAGAATTAAGGGCACCAAGAGAATTTACAACAGCACTTCGTGCGGCTCAGACAGGGCATTATATTTTTACCACATTACATGCGGAAGGTGACCAGGAAGCTATTTTCAGGTTTCTGACTGCATACCTGAGTGCTTCTAACGAGCCGGCAGAGCTTGCTCTTAGGAATATTTGCGCTGCTATAAAGTTTATAATTTTCCAGGAAAGACTGGCGGACGGTACAAGAAAAGTTACTTCCATATCTGAGGTTAGGGGTGCAAAAGGACTGACCCCAATTATCGAGCAAATATATAAATTTGAATGTATTGATGTTGAAGAAGATCCTCAAACCGGAAAGGTATTGAGAATAATTGGCAAACACAAAAGAGTGGGTAAAATATCTCCGGAACTTGGACAAAGAATGCTGAAGGCCGGTATAAAAAAGAGCAGGTTTGAATTTTTAACAAGAGATGTAGATCCTGATGAAGAGGAGGTATATGATGCCGAAAACATATAGTATATTGTTTGCTGTTATTATTATAAATATAATCATTGTATTGCTTCTGATATTTAAAATTAATCCTCTGGATTCATTTAGGAGATTCTACGCTTGGTTAACCGAAAGACTGGCTAAAATTAACACTGAGAAAACTATCGAAAGAATTAAGAGAAAAAAGATAGAAAAAGAAAAGAATAATCTTATCACCAAATATAATAATATGGTTGAGAATCTGATAGAAGACTACCATCTGCCCCTTACACTGGAAGGCTTTAATACTGTATTGACTTTTTTGATAATAGTCGCTGTAATTTTTATATTTTTATTTGTAAAAAATATAATTCTTTCAATATTGGTAACCATATCATTAACGGTTGCAGGTTTTACATATTTTATAACCCAGGCACGCCATGGCGAGTCGGCAAAAATTGATGCCATTATGGACGCAGAAGATCTATTATGCCCCCTTGCAAGAGAAGGCGTACTGGTTGCCATTAAAAAGGTGCTGGAGTCAAAAGAGCAGATCAGTCCCATGATACGGCCGTATTTTATGCAGTTTGTTGATAATTGTGAAAACCATGGTTATTCCTTTAAGAGGGCTATGGAGGTTTTGAACCGGCAATTGGGACCTAAATTTGACAGTTTCGCGGAAAAGGCAATAGTTTTTGAATATAACGAGCGTAAAGGAATGGCGGATATCTTTTTGGATATCGTGGATGAGAATGCTGCCTTAAGAGAGATCAATGCAAGAAAAAACAGAATATTCAGGGAAATGAACAGGGAATTTATTATTAAAACTGCTCTGATATTCTTATTTGTGCTTTATTCTCTAACAAATCCGGACCTTAGAAGATTCATGCTGTTTACGAATCTGGGGAGAACTATAAATGCAGCAATGATTATAACTGTTTGCCTCTCCTTTGCAAGATGTCAGATGTTGCAAAGAGATATAACCATAAAGAAGGGAGGCAGTTAAGATGACCGGTCTTATGAAATTGGCTGTGCTGGCTTCAATTATATATCTTACGGTATTGGTTGTGTTTTCGCTTATTAAACCCGTTTCGTCAAAACGTAAAAAAATATCAAGAGACTTTATTCTGAGCAAAAAAAATCAAGTCAGAATGGAAAAGTTTTATTATTTTAGAGACGTTGTGATCCGAAAGGTTACAAGTAATGTTCTGTTAAGCGAAGCCAAGAAAGATGAGTACAGGTCGATGATTAAAAGACTGGATCTCAAAATGACTCCGGAAGAATTAAGAGCACGGCAAATAGTGCTCTCAGCACTGGCGTTGTTGGCATCCCTGGTAATAATGCAAATTCAGAGCATGCTGGGAATATTCAGTATGCTGGGCGTTGTGTTGGCGTGGCTGTATCCTGTTGACGAAATTCAAAAGAAGATTGAAAAAAAGAATAAAAATATCATGGACGATTTTCCTGCTTTCTACAGCATGTTGTATTATCAATATTCCCGATCGGTTAATATATTTTTGGGAGATGTCGTTAAAGACTTTCTTCCCAATGCCAATCCCGATATGGCGGAGGAATTGGAAATATTTATTGATAACATCGAGTACGGTGAGGAATATGCACTCAAACAGTTGAAAAAAAGGGTACCATTGAGATATGTAATAAAATTTTGCGATATTATGCAGACGAGACTTAACGGATATGACAATACATCTCAGATGACATACCTTAAAAATGAACTTAACGACTTGAGAATTCAAACCTTGGAAAAAGAACTTAGAAAAAGACAGAATCAGAATATCAAGGTTCAGTTTGCACTGATTTTTGTATTGATTGTATATGTTATTATCTATTTCTACTATCAATTTATGGATGCATTCAAGATGTTTAGCTAAAAGTCGGTAAATGTGAGAAAGCATTGGACAATTAAAAAGCCTCCCTTTGTGGGAAAATAGGGGCCAACCACAACAGGGAGACTTTTATTATATAATGGTTTTGGCTTAGCAATCCTTTGCTCAGCTAAAACCAATAAGAGGATGACAAAGTTGTTAATCCGTTATTAACGGCAAACTCTTTATTTTCCTTAGCAAATATCTCTTAAGGATGGTTACGTCCAAGGAGTCGACACTGCCGTCGACATTCAAGTCTGCATAAGTGTCCGGAACATCCAGTTTATTTATTTTTCTTAAAACATATCTCTTTAAAATGGATAAGTCGAGGGAGTCAACCGACTCGTCGCCATTGACATCTCCATATAAAATTTCGGGAATATCTTCTTCGACCGGTGGGACACCATAAGCCAAAACTGAATCTACATATGCTGTTATGTGAGGATTTTCGGCAAATTCCTTTACATCGGGAACATAGGAGTAATCATTGGATTGATCATAGGCTTCATAGCCACCTTTAATAATTCTAAACTGAATTTCTCCCGTATTTGCACCCGGTCCTAAAATACCCGCATCCTCCGAAAAACCAATTTCAAGGTAGCAATCCGCACCTTCAACAGGGGTCTCAAGATCGACAAATTTGCTTGTAATCAAACTCTTGCCGATATGTGCATAATCGCAAGCAAATTCCTGGCTTGTGGCCGAGTCTTTAGTAAACCAATAGCGTACTTTTACATCTGAAAGATCCACAGGTTTCTTTCCCGTATTCTTAATCTTGATCGATGCTTTAATGTCTTTTATTGCCGAAATTGAATCGTCGGACTTATACATAATTTCAAGAGACGGCGTTTCTACCGGTGTCGGAGACATTGTTACATTCGGATCATGAGTAGGTGTAGGAGAAGGTATAACCTTCTCAGGTTCATGTCCGTAAACTATTTCACCGTCTACATACAGAGGTATTCTATCCGTTCTGGAGTATTCTTTCCCCAACCCTTTTCTACTGTAGTCGTTTGTAGGATCCCAATTACTGTTGTAATTGGAGTCCTGGCTGGAAACCAACGCAAACTGAATTTCGCGGGATCCGTATATGGTGCGGCCTGTCCAATCAAGCTCCACATAATATGTGCCGCTGTCATCGTATTTAATCGGTCCTCTTAAAGTTGCAGGACCGTCATAACTTGCCGCATTTTCGTCATAATATACGTCAACCGTCATATCGTCAATCGTTTGACCGGCGTTGAGAAGCTCGGAAATATTGAAGAAATAACGGGTCATCATTCCTCTTATAAATCTTGGCGGATGACAGGTATCGTTATAAACTTTTATTGTTACCTGTGTTCTTTCCTTGTTTTCCTGCTCAACTTTTGCTTCCAGGAAAAATTCTTCAACATCTTCTTCCTTTGGAGGGAAGTTTTCAATGGGCTTGTGTCCGAGTGCTTCGCCGTAATAATGGTAAAGCCCGGCACATGCACCTACAAAAGCGGCGTTGTAGTCAACGGCCACTTCGTTATACACATAATCGGGAGTTTCATCCACATGGAAGTCATCGAGGTCAGGACCTCCTACTAAAGCTCCCCAGAGGGTATGGCGGTGTTCCTCAGGATCCAGCATGCTATAAGTCTTGGAGCCGTGAGCTGCTCTGTGATGGGGATGCTTTGCAGAGTTTTCCGAATATCCCACGATATAGCTTCTATCCATAGGGTTATTGCCCATGATATATTCCATTTGACCTTTGGCCCAATCTGCGAAATCTTCCCTGCCGGTATATTTTCTATATACGAGGGCACAGAGCTGTGCTGCCGTGTTATACCTTGCAGAACCGTATGCGTTAACTACACTGTAGCCAGCAGGACTTTGTGCAAGGAAGGTTGTGTCGTTGGGATTTTCATGAGGTATGCCGGACCAGTATTCAAGGTTCCAGCGGAATATGTACCAGTCTCTGTCGGTGTTGGTTATAGGAGCAAGCTTTGCAAATACTCCTCCCCAAACGGTATCCCAACAATGAACCCAAATATTTTGCCAACTGTTTCCTGTGTCTCGGATGATTCTCTGCATATAACCGGTGTAAAAACCTTCATCGTCTACCTCTACGATGTGATCGATATAATCCATATCTCCGGTTGCTATATTAAGCCAAACAGCTGCCCAAGCCAATTCATCATGGTCATAGGAAGAACCGTAAAAACCACCGGATTCGCCCAGTCCTCTGTTTTCCCTGGCAAATTCGTAAAGGGCAATAGCAGTATCAAGACATCTTTGCGCATATTCCGGGTCTTCATCCTTAAAATTGAGGTAGTTTATAGCTAGGGATGCAGCCGCGCCCGCGCACTGGTCGCTTGCCGGTGTTTCCACCGTGGCAAAATATGCAGGTCTTGCAAAGTCCAGAAGATAACTTGAATTTTGAAGTTCCGGGGGATTCCAAAAGTTGTGGTCTATATTTCCTTCTCCCACCTGATAACAGTAAGCAACTACTTTTCCGTTGTCATCCAAAAAAGTTGCCTTCAAATAAAAATCGTTAAACCATCTTAATATATCCTCTACATGGTCTTTCTTTTTCTCCGACTTTTTCATAAGCGTCTCTAAATTCATAATATCCCCAGCCAACCGTTGATGCTGCATAGGTACCGGGAAGCCCGAATTTAACATGGTCACCGGCATCATGCATTCCGCCGCTCAGTTCCAGGGTACCGTTTCCGTCAGGATCCAATATGTCTCTGTACGTATCGATAAAACTCTGTGAAAGGTTTGTCCCGACACATTTTTCCGTCATTGGTATAAGCGGTATTTCCTTATCCTCAACATGGCAGTCTCCTCTCCATTCAAGCCTTCCACCCGTAATACCTTCACCGCATTTATTGGCATCATAGAAATAAAGAGACAATTGCAGAGCCTTTGCAAAATTGACTTCAGTTTCTGCAGATACGTTGAGCGGTACGGCTAAAATGGAAGCTGCCATACATATTATCAGAAGGATGACTTGCACCTTCTCGATAATAAGAAGCTTTTTTCTCATAAAACTTTCACTCTCCCCTCAAAAAATACACTTAATCCTAAATAAAGAATCTTGATAATGTAAATAGATTAATATTATTTTTTATTTCACCCCCGTAAATTAAAGACGACTCCATTAAATTAGCTTAATATAATCAAGGAATATTAAACCCAAATATATATAATACGTAAACATATATTAATATTCGACGTAGAAATATTTAGCACAGGTTTATTCTATTGTACCGCAAAATTTATTACTAGGTCAACTTATACTAATATATATAGTAATACGAAATGCAATAAAATTTTAGGGGGCTGTTTAGGGATAAAATTAAAAATATTAATAAAAAATTGCTTTATGTAAAATGTAATTAACATAAAGCAAATATAATGAACATAAAGCTTTATAAAGTGAAAATAAATTTATGTGTTTCTTTCGTTTCTACTTTTTTGATTCTAACTTATTACAATAATATATCAAAATATATGTATCCATAATTAATAATCCAATTCGTCCAGGGTCAATGAAAAGCTGCACATAAACAGATCCATGAAATGCTTTACTTCAGGTCTGTCCATTTCTTTCAAAGAATTATAAATAGATTCCTTTGCCTTTAAAAACTCCTTGTTACCCGCTTTTTCTTCTTCAATACATTTAATATATGCTGCAAGCTTGTCTGCTGCTTTGACCAAAGCCCATTCTTCACTTCCCTCATGAAACAGTATTTTCTCATAAGTATCTTTAAAATCATCGGGAAGCATGGACAAAAGTTTTTGGTTTGCAATTTTCTCAACATTTTTATAAGCCTCATTGAGTTCAGGATTAAAATATTTTATAGGTGTTGGCATGTCGCCGGTAATTATTTCGCTGGCATCGTGGAATATTGCAAGAACAGCTACATAATTCGGATCTAAGTTCCCGTTGTAATACTTATTTTTGATGGTTGCCAGTAAATGAGCTATTATTGCAACCTCAAGACTATGCTCCGCAATATTCTCCGATTCGGTGTTTCTCATGAGGCTCCATCGGTTAATATATTTCATCCTGAATAATAAAGCAGGAAAGTGGGAGCACGAATTGGAATCCGGTTTAATATACTTTTTATTTGTTTCAGTATTGTTTTGCTTTTCCATACAATTCTCTCTCCATATATAATATAAAGTTTTGTTTTCATTATAATTTGTTTTCATTATAAATATAAAGTTTTATTTTCATTATAATAGTGTATCACTTTATGCATATAGTGTATAGGTATCTCAGCTTTACGGCGAGCAGCAAAAAACAAAGACTTTAAATATAATTCACCCGTTTTTTTGTGTAATAAAATACCAGTGACAAAATTCTTTAAAAAGGTGTTGACAAAGTATATAGACCATGATAATATATAAAAGCCGCACGGGTGAGAGCAATAAAATGCTCAAGAGAGGCGGATATGGACTTTGAAAAGTGAACAGTGTAAGACGATAAGGAACTC
>ERZ795046.3342-NODE-3342-length-12729-cov-3.647467_pt1 | contig 12729 bp, 7 predicted proteins | sample MGYA00375130_ERZ795046 | MGnify/ENA primary metagenome ERZ795046 (study PRJEB30175, sample SAMN05720202) | activated sludge metagenome | isolation source: anaerobic digester from wastewater treatment plant | place: Japan | collected 2015-05-15 ...
TTAATTCCATACTTTATATCTAAGCCTCCAGAGATTGCTTTTTGATTCTCAAATTGTTGTTTTTGATTGCCAGATTTTTCTAAAGGAATTCTTGAGTAATTGGCAGCAAAATAGGGATTGAATGAAAGACGGAGACTAGGTTTTATTTGTTTCAATCCAGTCATATCACCCCACTGTATCAAAATTCCATCTTGTTTTGGATCAATTGCTTGCCATGTTGATAATTCTCCTTTTTGTTTGTTGAATCGGACAAATTGCAAACCCCATATCTGTTCATTCTTCTTTGGAAATCTCAAATTGTACAATGGAATCTTTATCTCAACAGTCCATCCATCAGAAACAACTTTTGTGCTACTCGTCCATACAGCATCCCAATTGAAATCTGTATTGCTAGTGTTGCCATTTCCACTATCAAAATTCCCTAGTTTTGCATCGCTTTGTATTCCTGCTGGTGTGATCACAAATCGAAATCCATTTCTATCATCATTATAGGTATCAAATCCTACTGAAAAATAATCTGTATTCACATACTCGTGTCCATCACGAGCACCAATAGATTTGCTGATCTGATCTGGCACATCATGTAAATGTGCTGCTAGATATAAATTGTCATTATCATAAGTCATTTTTACTATACTAACTGGAGAAGGAGTGGAAAATGGCAAAGGTTCCAATTGGACAAACTTATCTGCTAATGCTGCTTGAGCCCAACATGGATCATCCAATATACCATCTATTGTAGGCGGAAACTCAGTTCTTATGATTTGATACACTTTTTTTGAGATCACAGTATCTTGACTTGAAATTGGGGCAATAAATGTGCAATATATAATCAATACATTTAAGCTACGCAAGAGGAAATGAGTTTGCATATCCATTATTTTATTGTGGATTAAAATTTAAGTAGTAAATGAAATGTCAGTAAATACTATCGATTATTTTCAGTCCAATTGTAGGAGAAAATAGTCTCATCTGTGATTTTGTACTTATGGGTTTGATTGTAAATTTCTAAATATTTGTCGTGATGATCTTTGCTTACTTCGACACCATTAATTCTTATCACACCATTCTTCCATTGAAAATTAATATTATCACTTTCTTGATAGTAGCCATCTTCGATCATTAAGTTTCTCATTTTTGATTTCCAATTTTCCTCAGGGTCTGTGCCTGTATATTTATTTGTGGAAATGTCGTACATGTATTTTAGTGCTTCACTGTCGTTCTTCAGTTTTTCTTGTAGGTGTTCTAATTTTTGCATGTCGTGATGTAATTCATTCATACTTTTAAATAGAGATCTTAGATTATCATTATTTGGATTAAAATTTTTGGACACTTTATCTTTGATATGTTTTACTACATCTTCTAATTTGTTTTTTCTTTCTATGAGTTGGCTATTGTCAAGATTGAGATTCTCCAAACGGTCTTTTAGTTCCTCTATTTGATCTTTTAATTCATCCAATTGATCATTTAACGCATCAGTTTGACGATCCTGTGCTTCGGCTGCTTCTTCAGCTGCATACATGTTTGCTTGGATTTCACTGTCAGAATCATTTGTGATATTCATGCTGATTTCATCTTCGACATTTTTGATGACTCTTTCTATAAGTTTGCCATTTTTGTACTTGGATACAGTGGCGTTGCCATTTTTATCTACTATTACTTCTGTAGTTATACCATCTTTAGATTGTTTTGTAGTGATGATGTGTTCGTGTTTTGAATTTGGGCTTTTATCAGAATTCACTTCAAACGAAAAAGAAGATTGATTTTTACCATTGTTTGTAGAGTTTGATTTAATATTAAAACTTAAATTAGAATTCAAGCTATCCGGTTCATTAGTTGTATAAGCATGTGAGCTTGAGCTGATACTGTTTGAACTTGAAGAATTCGAAGCATTGGAAGTTGAATAATGTGATGCAATAATATCGTAGAAAAAGTTTTCAAATTTTGGAAAATCCTCAGGTTTTAAATCTACATTATTGAATTGCAAACTCATCACTTTATTATCCTTGACCACAATACTGCTAGTAAGCATATGATCTGTATAAGTGTAGGTACCGTTTTCCACTTTTCTATTAAGGACGAATGAATCTAATCTTGATAGAGAAATAGTAGTAGAATTTTCAGGAGATAAAATTCCAATTTCATTTATTTTTTTAGCCGCTATGGCTTGAGGTAGATTTTTAAATCCAAAAATACCAATGAGAAAAAATACACCAATGATAGCAGCTATTCTCTCTAAGATATTTTGTCCAGTTTTTTCATGTTGGAGCATACGAGAAACTCGCTTAAACAATTGCAATTTGCTAGAGCCTAATATGCTCATAGCCCAAGTATTTTCTTTAGTCTGCATTTCTTGAACTTTAACTAATGATTTTGCATAAGAGAAAGCATCTCCACATATACCAATTGCTACATCATCACAAGAATGTTCTCTCTGCTCCTTGAGTTGCGCACTGATCCACCAGACAAAAGGATTGAAATAGTAAATAATTTCTACTATACTTTGCAATAAGTTGATCAGAAAATCATTTCTTTTGATATGGGCCAATTCGTGAGCTAATATAGCCTCTACTTCCTTTGGATCCATACTATTGATCCAACCTATTGGAAATAGAATGATAGGTTTGAAATGACCTATGATGACGATGCTCTTCACCATACTAGATTCTACCAAGCCTACAACTTTCTTTACATTGCATTTTTGCTGAATATCTAGCAATAAATCCTGCCAGTAAGGATCAACTGGAAAATTGTGTTTATTTTTTAGAATGTATAGATAACTCAATCCACCCAAAAATCTCAATAGAAAAAGTAACATACCAAGAAACCATAGACCAACGATGATATACAAATGTTCGTTGACAAAAGATTTCAATGAGTCGAACCATGGATTAAGTATAGACATGTATTCTTCATTATTTGGATTTGATAGATTTGCAGAAATTATTGTATGGCTTCCATCAATAGCAGGGAGACATTCCATGGCGCTATAGGTAAATTTTGCATCTTCTGTTGTATTCATCCTTGTATAATAGATGTAAGTGGCAATATTTGAGATGGTAAAAATGGCCAATGCAAACAGCCATATTTTGTATTTAATTTTTGAAGATTTTTTATTGAGAAATAAAAGAATTATAGCGAAGAAGATAGCTATAAAAGCAGCTTGCCACAAGGAATGTAAAAAAGTCCAAGACAAGGCATAAAAAAACTTATGAACGGTTGGATTGAATACGATTTCCATATTATAGTTTTTATTTATTTCAGATAGATTTGTTTTTATTTTCTAATTCAGTAATAAGTTCTTTAATTTTGTGTAGTTCTTCAACAGAAGTATTCTGATTGCCCAATAAATTCATGACCAAAGTGGAAGCACTTCCTCTGAAAGCTCTATCCAACATTTCACTGAGGACGAGATTTTGAGTTTGATGTTCAGTGATCACAGGTCTGTAGATATGACTGCGATCTATGATATCTCTAGTAAGTAATTTTTTATCCAACATCAGCTGCATAAATTTGAGTGTTGTGGTATAACCGACTTCACGATTTTTATTAATTTCGTCATTTACAAAACGCACTGTTTGTGGTCCATGTATAAACAGTACTTTTAATATTTCCAACTCAGCATCTGTAGGTACAAGTTGAAAATTGTTTTGATCTTTATTCATATTCAAGATTTTAAAGCAGTCAATCTCTCACTCAAAATGGAGAGAAATTTAAGCTGTTGCAAATGTACTACGAATTTTTTCGTAACTCCAAATATTTCTACGAAAAAATTCGTAATGTTTTTATATTTTTATTTATATAATATGTAATATAATGTTTTATAGTGTAATATAAAGTATTTCTTGATGGCTTATAGATTTCTACTCAGGAGTTAAAATTGTATTTTGGATTTTCATCACCAAATAGTTTGTCTCTTTAAGACAATATTCTTATAGTAAGTCTTATTACATATAATGCGAAAATCAGGGGAATTTCTACTTGTAGATTGATGTATAGAGAATTTTATTGGCCTCTGTAGGAACACTTATTTGTGGTTTAGATGTGTGCTACATTAGTTATTCAAGCCATAAAAAAGTACTGTTTGTGGAATAACCCATACTTATCCCTTGCCATTAGCAGTGATGGGTAAAGTAAGTTTTTTCAGTATCCGTTTGTAGAATTTCCCTTACTATGAATCTTTTTGTTTCTACTTTTGATTCCAATTTACAAGTAAAATTCAAATAATTTTTCTTTGATCTACAACAGTTCGTATTGCTTCTTCTAGAATGTCACTATTGATATCTTTCAATGTTTTGAATTTAATACAATATCCTGTCACATTGGCTTTTCCTAATTTCTTTCCAAAAGTTTGCGCTAGGTATGTTTTGTCATCTATCCCGAAAAGATATACAGAAATTCCTGTTGTATTGGCGCTGATACCAACTTGATAAAATTGCTTTGTTTTTCCATCAGCATATTTTATTGTGTAATTTCCGTAGCCAATATTTGGATTTGACACTATTTTATTTTCCTCATTTTTCCCATCAAGAAACCAAAGTTTACAATTCGGCAAGGTATCCATAATAAGCTTATGTAATGTAAACATATCAGCCTTTTTTATCTCTGATTGACTTTCAATATATGATATGATTTGATCTTCTATTTTCATAAATTATTTAAATCAGAGATTACCTTTATTTTGCAAATATTATTTATAAACACAAAATTACTGGAATTACTTTTAATTTAACAGAAATAGTGATAATACAGTAAACTAAATTTAGGTATTGCACACTTAGGATTATGATCTAAACTAAGGAATCATTTGAACAATCTTTTATCTATTCCTTCACTAATTTATATTTTTGACCATCTGGGAATTTGAGAAAAAGAATTCCATTTGGTGCTGTTGATAAGTCTATTGAATTATTTTCTTCAGTTAAATATTTGGTAATATAAATTTTTCCAGCGACATCACTGACCATGATTTGCAAAGGTTCTTTAATTAAAATAGATACAGTGTTAGATGTAGGATTTGGATAAATTTTGTATTTTATTTTCTCTGATTGTAAAACTGTATTTGCATTCACTATGGAGGTAGATCTTACACATAAGACATACAATGCTGTGCTTTTGGCTTCTTGAGTCGTTATTCCAAAATTTGTATCAAAATACCAAGCGCGAGTTGCCTGATTATTCTGAGTCGTAGATGACCACAATTTTCTAATGTCTGCCAATGGAAATGCGATTCGATCGAGACATGGCATAAACTCTTTTACCATATGAATAGAATGCAATTCTTTAATATTTGGCAGTCTCCAATCATTGTAATTTCCATGAGAAAGTTGTTCACTAAAAGCAAGTGCATTTTCCCATGTCATTGGATTATTACTTATTTTTCTTTGCCACATAAGCCCTGTCAATGAGTCCACCACGACATCGTCATCAATAACTTCAAATCTTTTTTGTAAGCTAATATTTTCTTTAATATTCCTCACGGCTCTTGCATGATACCTTTTGGTTCCACCTGCAGAAATTGTCTCTGACTTTAAATGATTTCCGATACCTCCACCTGCATTAGACACCCATACTCTGCTGTTGTCATTAACTTGTAGATCTGAAGTCCACCAATACTCAGCATTGCTTTTTGTAAAGTAAGTAGTATTCAAAGCTGGATTGTTTACTTGTAAGTTTTGAATACTGTATATTTCAAAAGCGATAGGCAATCTCCAATCCGTGAAAGAACCTAAAGTAAGCGAGTCAGCATATTGTAAAGCTGAACTATGTGTCATCTCTCCTCCATCGGCTTTTTGCCACATCAGGCCAGTTATTTTATCTGTAATTGTTCCATCAAGATTATCGATTAACTCAGGGGCATTGATTGTATAGTCACTATCTTCTCCGAGCGTGTCTGTATAACTTTTGGATTGACCAGTATCTGGAAGTTTATCCAATACTTTTTTTATGGACTGCGATTGCAATTGATGTACAAAAACAACAAAAAGAAAAATAATATATTTCCTACAGTAAAAATTGAATTGCATATTTCTAAATTATTTAACAAACACCTTTCTAGACCAAGACTTATCAATACTTCTGATAGAAACTAAAAATACACCAGTCTTCAAATTACTTACATCAATACTCTCGACAAACTTATTATATCTCAACAATAAATTTCCTTGAATATCGAATAGCTCAATCGATTTTATATCCTTTGGAACTATTTTTTGGTTCAACTCCAGAACAATGGAATTCTTTGATGATTGAAAAGAAATTTTAAACTCTGCCTCATTAGATTTATCTAGGGTAGATGTAGTTATTTTACACAATGGACTTCCAGTATAGTATTGTGTGTTTGTTCCATTTGGTGAAATAAAATTGTATGTAAATTTTCCTTCATTTGTCCATGAATAATCCACGGAATAATTCTGATTATTTAATTTGTAGCTAAGATTGTAACCATTACCATTTGGATTGGGGACACAATCTGTAATTGTTCGCCATTCAGCGGTGTCAGTGCAGGTCTCACGCCTTTTGAGCGTGGCTGTGGGACCAATTCTTTATCTATACTCTCTGTCACTTTACCATACATTCTTGCGATCATATATGGTTTTTCGGAGGTGCCATGATAATGGTAGGTGCCATCAGTACCGATATGGCCATGATTGATATCTAATGCTTTCATAGGAGAACCATCTGGTTCGACACTGCCATAAACTGCATAGCCATCCAGTCCATAAGCTATAGGTAAAGTTTTTTTGGTTTGATTTAATGTATGTAAATGCAGTGGCGCAATGTGGTAGTGATAATCATCAGCCCTACCACTATGTCCGCCATAGATATCGAGTTGACCATCTAAAAGTGCATCGATTCCAGTATTTGTATAAGGATTGAATATTGGAATTCCATTAGATGCCAACGCTATGGCACCGCGCAAAAAATGTTGACTATCTACTGGAATAGGATTAGATGATGGCTCAGGATTTAATGGTATCTGCCAAGAATTAGTTCCAACATAACATTGTGGAATGGGCACTTGTTGTTGCCAGCTTGTGATCCCTTTCATCATCGTATGATCTGGAATTCCATTGGATTCAACATAAAAATAATTCTGATCCCAGAATGTATTGATTTTGGGTTTGAAAGGTTTGAATGCCTCATCGATGACGTTTGGATCTGTACCGAAAAGTGTTTTATATTTAAAAGCCATGAGTCCTAAAAAAATCACTAAAATACTTGTCACCATTGCCCATCGATGTGAAAAATATCTATAAAAATTGAAGAATAATCCAATCATGACTAAAAGTGCAATGAAGAACAAAATTCTTAATTTACTATTGGTTTGATTTTGATGCTCTGCATTTAAATTTTGAATCGAATTGATTCGTTGTAAAAGATAACTTTGATCTTCTTTGCAAAAACTTGTAAATGGAAAATGCTCTACAGTATGGTCTACTTTTTCTAGATAAATTTCACTATCTTTGTTAAGTAGAAATGAGGCTTCCACTGTCTTTTCAGGTGAAAGTAGAACCCATTTTCTGAGTACTGTTGTAGAATGATCATGATGTGAATGTCCAAAAATAGAGGACCCTATGAATAAATAAAATAGAATGCTAAAAAATATTTTGTGATTCATACAATTTATTAATTAAATGCGAATAATTTTTCCAGATGCAATGATACCTTTTTCATCCATCAATTTGTAAAAATAATTTCCAACTGGACATTTATTTCCTCGTTGATCTATGCCATCCCATATCACCTCATATTTTCCATTTTGAATAGTACTACCGAAAATTAAATTATTTATATAATTCCCATTTTCATCATAGATATCTAGAGTTACTTTTGAGGAATTCAAAAGTTCAATTGAGATTCTTGTTTCTGTATTCGAAGGATTAGGATAAACCAATTCATTATAATAGTCGCGATTCCAAAGTATAGTAGAACTAGTACTTAATGTATCATAACAATCATTCTTCTTGATAAAATAAGTAGCTGCAACATCTTTATTTTTTCGAGTTGCAGTTTCGTTTATTGCCGAATACGCTCTTACATATTCGATCTTGACTTCGGATGCTTGAACATTGATACGAAGATGTCCTGAATTAGGAAGGATGACACCACTGAGATATCCATAATCTGTTGCTTGATTTGCATTTTGAAAGGATTGATGACTTGGCTGGGGACATTCTTGATAGATCAAACAATCTTTCTCTTGCTTGCCAAAAAAATGATCATGCCCATGAAAAAAGGCACTTACTTTATAATCTCTCAACATATCTTTTATAGGTTTGTCCCATCCAGGTCTGTTGGTGGTAAATCCATAGGTTCCATTCAAATTATATCCTCCCCATTCATAGAGATTTGCAAATTCTATACCCCCACGTCCGTTGGGATCACCGCCGACAAGTTGATGGCAAAAAACAAATTTATACAATGATTTATCTTTTTCCAAAGTGGCCTTTAACCAATCATATTGTTTTTTTCCCAAAGTCCATCGCCATCCTGTATTTGCATCGGGTTTTGGTGAAGTATACCAATAGGGATCCAACACGATAAAAAGTGCATCACCCCATTTCCAAGCATAATAGTTTTCTCTCAATCCTACAAAGTTATTATTGGTATCATCACCTGTATAGAAATGATCAGGAATAGGATTCATAAAATATTTTTTACGTTCTTGGGCGTTTATAATTGCAATATTGTTTGCTGTATTATTTAATGTCCATCCAGCTTCTCCTTCATGGTTGCCAAGTACCATAAAATAAGGTATTGAGTGACCCGCTAACTCATAGAACGATCTCAAATATTTGCATCTTGAAATAATGGAATCTCTAGTGATGGCACCAGCACTATTTTTGAGTTTATCTGTCATAATGATATCGCCAAGGTCAATAATAAAATCTGGATTATCTTCAAGTTGATTCTTTATACATCGGCTGTACACAGCTGTATCAGATTGTTCGTCTAGATGAGGATCTGCTTGGATGACAAATGTAAATTGCTCTCCTTCACTTTTTTGAGTATGGAATGAATTTGTCTGCCTCATTGTCCAAGCATTGGTGCCATCTAATCTATGCAGAATTCTGTAATAATACAATGTGTTCTTATTTAATCCTTCGATTTTTATATCTGCTGGGAGTCCTGCACTCGCAAACAGGGTTTGTGTTTTATTGATCAGTTGATCATATTTATTTCCATACTCTACATAAAATTCAGTATTTTCTGCAAAGAATAATCTTATTGAAATGGAATTGTCCGTTGGTCTTCCTAAAATCTCTTTATGCAATATGCCTTGAGAGAAAAGCTGTGATCCAAACACAAGCATGGTGACAAAAATGAGTTTCTGCATGTTTAGTTCTTTTTAATAAGTTTTGTAGAATAAAAGTTGTTTTTTGTTTGATAAGTAATCATCATCATACCAGAAGGCAATGGGCTGATATCGACTTTGAAATGATTACTTGAGCTATTAATTTTTTCTGAAAAAATAATTTTAGAAGTAGCATCATATATTCTCAGTATTCCTTCAGATTGATTTTCTGGAAAAACCAGGTTAAAATAATCATTCGTCGGATTTGGAAATACATCTAATGTCGAAGCCATTTCCGATTCAGTTGCTACCGTGCAATTTCCAATGATATAACTATCCGCAATTTCTCTATTTTTATGCAATCCAGATATAGTATCTTGCGGCAAATAAGCTCTAACATAATTGATCTCCATACAATTCTCATTTACACTGATATTAATATGTCCTGATCCATCCAAAACTTTTCCTGTGAATGCATCGCCATTGGCAATGATTCCAAGACTATATGTCGAATCACTTGCCATAGGGAGAGTCTGATAGATTATTCCATCCAGTGACTCTTTTGCATAAACATGATCGTGTCCCTGTAAATATAAATTGACGCCATACCTTACCATGAGTTGATGTATTGGCTCACCCCATCCAGGTCGTTGCAAATCAAACTGATAATTTGTTCCACTATCTCCATTATATCCTCCCCATTCAAATGCTCTCGCTGTATTGATGCCCCCACGACCTTGACCTCTTGTGTGATGAGCCATGACTATTTTAAATTTTGAATTACTCTGCTCTAATGTTTTTTTAAACCAATCATATTGAGTCCTCCCCAATGTCCAATCCCAGTTTTTGGGTTTTTCATTGATATCGCAATGTCTGTACACATCCAACACGATAATATGAACATCTCCCCACACAAAAGCATAATAGTTTTCAGGTAAGCCAATATTGAAACCTTCTGAAATTTCATTTCCTGTATAAAAATCATTTGGTATTGGATTTGGAAAATAATATTTCCTCCAGTTTGTCCCATAGGTTGCGATGTTTGCGCCATTGTTTTGCATCAGATAATATCCATTTTCTCCTTCGTGATTTCCTAGACAAAAATAAAAAGGAATAGAATGAGTAATCTTGGACAAGAATGGCAAGTAATCAAGATGAAGGTCCTTCATGTCTGCATCTGTAGTCTCATTGGGTGTGTGATCATCTCCAAACATATCACCAAGTGAGAACATAAAGTCGGGAGCTTCTATTGCTTGATTCTGTAAACAAATCTCATAGAGTGATTTGATCCCTTTCTTATCATAGAGATGTTCATCTGCCTCTATTGTAAAGTTAAATGAAGCGCCTTTAGCCCTTTGTGTGTGAAATGAAAACTCAGCAGTATTTTGTTGAGATTGGTTGGGAAACTTGTACTGAAGGATATAATAATATTTCGTATTGGGTAATAAGTCGTTCAATACTACTCTGCTCGGCATATTTGCTTGACCCAAAAACTCTTGAGTCGCATAAGAATATGAACCTTTTATCGTACCATATTTTATCACATAGTTAGCAGAACTAGGTGATAAAATACTTACAGTCATCTCATGGTGAGTAGGTCGAGAAAGTAATATTTGGGGTGTTTGTGCTACAGAAAAATTATAACAAAAAATGAATCCTACCATGTAGATTATAAGGGAATATAATCTCGGTTTTGCTTCGTAACGCATAAAAATTAATTTTCCGTATAGACCAAGTGCAATCTGGAAAGTTTAATCTATTTTGGAAAAAAATTATTAAAATATTAAACTTTAAATACACTAATTGTTGAAATTAATTTGAATCTACAGAAAATCATAATTTTGTAAAAATTATGTCCATTTGAGTAAAAAATATTTTTTTTTATAAAATTTACAAATCACTAAATTTCACCCAAGGATATATTTAATTTCTTTAATAATTCAAAGTAAGTCCAAGACCTAATCCCATATCACTGTCATAGTGCGTCCTTATCCCAATATTCTTAGTAATGATATAATTTAATCCTAGCATATATTCACTATCGGTATTAAGCATAAAAGCAGCTCGGACACGTTTGGAAACTGGAAGATCTTCACGGCGGAGTTGCATTCGTAGGTTTCCATCATGATACAATTCTATTTGAGCAATCATCAGCATTGGTAATGTATAAGCTAGTCCAATGCTAAATTGACTTCGATTATCTTTCGTGTTTTTTTGTCCAAATATATTTTTCTCAGTTTCATTTTGATTTAATTTTCTATAGCGCCAATCAAATCCAATAAAAGGCATTAGCCATTGCATTTTACCTATGTATCTCCCAATATGTGTTTCGCTTTCGTATCCATGTTTATCATGGTATCCCATTCGCCATTCTGTAGCAAAACTCCAGCGCGTATTTTGGGCCATTGCCATGCCATCATTTCCGTTGGTGGCAAAATCATTCTGAGCCATGAAATGAAGCTGATTACTTTCTCTTTGTAATTTTTTATAAGCCCATTTTTTATCAATTATTAATGGATTTGGTGATTGATCTTGATAACTAAAAACACGATTCATTCCAGCCTTCATGTGATAGAGAATATGGCAGTGGAAAAACCAATCCCCATCTGCATTCGCTTCAAATTCTAATACGTTTGTCTCCATTGGCATGATGTCCAAAACATTCTTTAAAGGTGCATAATCCCCTTGTCCATTGATGACGCGAAAATCATGTCCATGCAAATGCATTGGATGTCTCATCATCGAATTATTATACAAAGTGATTCTAATAATCTCACCTTTCTTAATTAAAATTTTATCTACTTCTGATAACACTTTGTTGTCCATACTCCAAACATAGCGATTCATATTTCCAGTCAATTCAAAATGCAATTCTCTTACAGGTGCATGACTTGGAAGCACAGTTTTAGTAGGTGATTTTAACATGGAATAATTTAGTGAACTAATTTTTTTCATCGAATGTATCGCATTTGAACTTTCACCATTTTCCATATCCATTTTATGCTCCTTATGCATTTTATCTGCACTTAGTTCAGGATACATCACTGCATTCATATCCATTTGCTGCAAACTCATATTCATCCCCATATCATCCATGTTTCCATTCATCTTCATCATGCCATTCATCATCTTCATTTCCTTAAAATAATTTAGCTTTGGCAATCGAGTTGCCAATTGCTTTTGACCAGCACCAATAAAAATAGAAGCTGATTGAGTGCGATCCTCTGCTGTGGCTAAAAATTCATATGAGGTATTTTCTTTTGGAATTGACAATAGGACATCATAAGTTTCTGAAACTGCAATGATCAATCGATCTACTTCAGTTGGCTCGACATCGTTACCATCATTAGCAACAACTGTTATTTTTCCACCTGCATAACTTAGCCAAAAATATGAAGATGCACCAGCATTTGAAATTCGCAAACGGATTT
>ERZ795046.3344-NODE-3344-length-12721-cov-15.557714_pt1 | contig 12721 bp, 14 predicted proteins | sample MGYA00375130_ERZ795046 | MGnify/ENA primary metagenome ERZ795046 (study PRJEB30175, sample SAMN05720202) | activated sludge metagenome | isolation source: anaerobic digester from wastewater treatment plant | place: Japan | collected 2015-05-15 ...
TTATAAATTTCAGGGATAGGTAAAGAAAAAATAATCACTCTCATAGAGAATGAGATTGTAACAGGACGAGTATTAAATGTCAAGAAAGATTTTTTAGATTGTGATACCAAAAATGAAAGAATAAATATATCTCAAAATAAGAAAAAGAAAATATCAGATTATCATCACAATAAAAAAAATAAGAAAAATTCTTTTCAAGGAGATGATAATTTGATATTAAAGAAACATATGAACTATCAATTTGAGAAATTGGATAAAAAAGAGATAACTATTTCAGCATTAGCAAAATCTCTTAATTGTTCAATTTCATGGTTATCAACACTTTATAAAAGATATAAGAATAAAGAACCATTAGAAAAAGAAAGAGGTCATAGAAAAGAAAAATATTTGATAAAGAGACAAAGGAAAAATTAAAACAAATTTATAGTGAATTATGTTACGAGTTCAAAGGGATAAAATATAGCCCATCTATGAAGGTGTTAAAAGAAATAGCATTAGAAAAGATTGAAAACTTTCCTAATTGTAGTATAGAAACTTTAAGAAACATTTTAAACGAGGAAAAAGTATATTTAAAATCGAAAACAGTGAAAAAATACAGAAAAAGATTTGAAGCAGAATGTGTTGGACAGATAGTACAGGGGGATGTGTCAGAGCATAGTTGGATACCGGATATATATGAAAAATATTGTTTAATTTTATTTATAGATGATAAATCAAGGTATGTATTATATGCTAAGTTTGTTAAATCAGATAGTCTTGAGAATCATATAATAGCCCTGAAAGAACTTATTTTAACATATGGATATCCTATTGCTATTTATTATGACAATGACTCAAAATATAATTATATAAAGCGTAATGGAATGTATTTTGATCTTGAAAAAGAAACAGAAAAACCGCTAATACCGAGGGCATTGAATGAATTAGGAATAACTTTAATAAACTCAAAACCTTATCAACCACAGGGGAAAGGCAAAGTTGAAAGGAAGTTTTTAACATTTCAGAAGCAATTACCATTTTATTTGAAGTCCAAAGGGGCAAAAAATATAGATGAAGCAAATAAAGTTTTAGAAGATTATATAATAAAACATAATCAAACAATAAATAGAACTATAGGCAAAACACCAGAGGAAGTATTTAAAAATAGCAAAGATGTTTTTATAGATGTCAAAAAAAATGAAATTGAAGAAATAGAAAATGCATTCACAAAAAGAACAACAAGAAAAGTATCAGAGGTAAATGAAATAAGTTATAACAGTAAGATATACATTGTTCCTAAATATAAAGGATATTCATTAGCAAATATGAAAATAGAAGTTAGAGAAAATCCTAATAAGTGGATTAAATTATTTTATAAAAATGAACTTTTAGTAAAATATAATTTGGAGGCTTCGAATGAAAAATAATAATTTTTTTCTTTTTCATTTTTTCAAGATCAATATTCAGTATTTGTTTTGAACGACATTTGTTCAATTGTTCTTAAAACTTTTTTTGACATAATAAAAAAAATTTGATATAATAAAAAAGTCAATTCTTTTAATAAAGAGGATAAATTGAATAAAAATATATTTTTTATTTTTATTATTTTTTCTATTATTACTGGTTTTTGTAAAAATACTAAATTTGATTTTTCAAATCAGGATCTCTCAAGAAAGGATTTTAGTGGAAGCAATTTTAGTGGCTCTAAATTTATAAATACAAATCTAAACAATTCAATACTAAAAAATAGTAAGTTAAAAAATGTTGATTTTACAAATGCAAATTTAAGTTACTGTAATCTTTCAAGTTCTGACTTAAGAGGTTCTATTTTAAAGAATAGCGATCTATTTTCGTCTGATTTAAGTTATTGCAATCTAAAAAAACTGGATTTTTCTAATTTAAATCTTGATAATGTTGATTTTAGTGGTTCTGATTTACGAAATTGCTCTTTTGAAAATGCAAGTCTTATTGAAGCAAAATTTAATGGTGCTGATTTAACTGGAGCAAATTTTAAAGGTGCAAACGTAACTTTAGAACAGCTATACAATGCAAAGACCTTAAAAGATGTAATACTACCATTTGGAACTAAATATAATGCAAATCTAAAAAAGGGAGATAAGAATGAGTAATTTAATTATTATTTCTATTGGCACTATTTTTATTAATAATTTTGTACTGGCAAGATTTTTAGGATTATGCCCATTTATTGGGGTTAGTAAGAAACTTGATTCTGTTTTAGGAATGGGGCTTGCCGTTATATTTGTTATGACTTTATCGAGTATGGTTACTTATGTTGTTTATCATTTTATACTCTTACCTTACAATCTTACTTTTTTAAAAATAATAGTATTTATTTTAGTAATAGCATCCCTCGTTCAATTAGTTGAAATTATTTTAAAGAAGAATATTCCTTCATTATATAATGCTCTCGGTATATATCTCCCTTTAATCACCACAAATTGTGCTGTGCTTGGGGTTGCTGTTTTAAATATTGATATGAATTATGATTTTATCTCTTCTACTGTTCATGGTTTTATGGGTGGAGTTAGTTTTTTACTTGCTCTTTTTTTAATGGCAACTATAAGAGAGAGACTTGAAATGAGTGAAGTTCCAGAGGCATTTAAAGGTGCTCCAATTGCCTTTATTTCGGCAGGTCTTATGGCATTGGCTTTTTTAGCTGCTGATAAATCAATGTTAGAATATATAAAACCATAATTAAATTTAAATAAGGAATGTAATATGATATTCATTCAGATTTTAATTGGGATATTTGTCGTAAGCCTTATAGGTTTTTTAGGTGGATTTATGCTTGCCTTTTTTGCTAAAATTTTTGAGGTAAAAAAAGATGAAAGAATTGATCAGATTATCAAAATTCTTCCAGGAGTTAATTGTGGTGCATGTGGATATCCAGGATGTGCTGGCTATGCTGAAGCTATTATTGAGAAGGATGTTGATATAAATCTTTGCTCTGCTGGTGGGCAGAATGTTGTTGATAATATATCTAACTTGTTAGGAAAAGCAGGAGAGGCTAAATTAAAATATGTTGCAAAAGTAAAATGTCTTGGAGATGATGCAATTGCTAAGAAAGATTATATTTTTAATGGAGAAGAGGATTGTTCTGTTGTATATAGTTTTTTTCAAGGTGAAAAGGCATGTAAATATGGTTGTGTAGGGAAAGGAGATTGTATCAAAGTATGCCCTGTTAATGCAATAAAAAGAGATGAATTAAATAGAGTATGGGTTGATGAAAATTTATGTATTGGATGTGAAAAATGTGTGGCTGTCTGTCCAACAAAAGTGATTCAGATGGTTCCGATTGATGGTGGCTATTTTGTTGCGTGTTCGAGTCATTATAATGGAAAAATTGTAAAAGATATTTGTAAAAAAGGCTGTATTGGTTGTAAAATATGTGAAAAGGTTACCAATGATCTAAATAGGATATATGTCGATAACAATCTTGCAATAATAAAATATGATTCTAAAACAGATTTAAAAGAGGCATGTCTTAAATGCCCGGCAATGGTAATTGTTCCAATTATAAATCAAAGTAAATTTATAAAAGAAGGTAAAAAAGGATAGAAAATAGAATTTTAATCATTTCTATACTTTATAACATGAATCTTTTCTATGGTTATAAAACCTTTAGAAATAATTTCATTAAAATATGGACGAATTTTATTTATATTTTCCTCTTTATCCACTATTTCAATTACAACTGGGAGTTCTTCTGAAATGTCTATTAATTTTGCAGTATGTAATCTTTTATCTGCACCATACCCCATTATTCCCTTAAAAACAGTTGCACCAGATATTCCTAATTCTTTGCATTTTAAAACAATGTATTCGTAAAGTGGATAGTTTTTATATCTCTCTTTCTCACTTAAAAATATTCTTACTAAAAGATCACTTTCTTCTATTTTCATATCTTATACCTCATTTATTTAATAATCAGTTTTAATAGTAATCTTGCAAATATAAATCCTATTATAACAGCAATTATTCCTAAGAAATTATTAAAAATAAAATTCAATATGGCTAATTTAATCTCTTTTTCTCTAAGTAAATTAAATGTTTCCATTGTAAATGAGGAAAATGTTGTAAAACCACCCAATAAACCAACAAAGACAAAAAATCTGATATTAGGACTCATTATAAATTTTTCAAAAAAAGAGAATAAAAATCCTATTAAAAAACAACCTGTTATATTTACGATTAAAGTCCCGAGTGGAAAGAGAGTATTAAAAAGTCGCATAGTAAAAGTAGAGAGTAAATATCTTGAAAGAGATCCAATCGCCCCACCAATTGCAATATAAAAATATTTCATAAAATTTTCAAGAAAACAACCTATCAAAAAATCTTAAGTTTGTCAAAAAATTTATTTTAACAATTTATTTATTAAAATTGCAACAGATATCCCCTGCATAGCAAAACAGGATATCACCGTAGTATATCAAAAAGAGAAATCAAAATTTTTAAACATCAGTCACTATGACAATTGTCGCACTTATAAAGATCAAAATAAATAATTATCTCTCTTTTTATCTTAAAAAATCATAGATATTTAATTCTCTTCTATTTGTTTATAACCACATTTATCATCAATGCACATTTTATAGACACCATGAACTTTATCACTCTTTTCAATAAGAAATTTACCACATTTTGGACATTTAAACTCTGTTGGTTTAAACCATGTTACAAAATCACATTTAGGATAATTTGTGCAACCATAAAACTCTTTGCCTCTTTTTCCCTTCCTTTTAGCGATTATCTTACCATTGCAACCTTCTCTTGGACAATCGGCAAGAGGTATTGATTTAGAATTTTTACATTCTGGAAATTTAGAACAGGCAAGAAAAAAGCCATATCTACCCAATTTTTTTATCATTGGACTACCGCATTTCTCACAAATTTCATCGCTCTTTTCTTCAAAAAGTTTTTTATGATCTTCAAGATTTGCCAGTGTATTATTTACAGTTTTAATAAATGGTGGATAAAACTCTTTTAATAAATTCACAGAGTCTCTTTTACCATTTTCAATTTCGTCAAGATCCTTCTCCATTTTTGCTGTAAAATCTATGTCAACAATATCAGGAAAAGAGTTACTTACTATCTTATTAACCAATTTACCTAACACAGTTGGGATCAATTGCCTCTGTTTACGCACAACATAAAATCTCTCAAGAAGAGTAGAAATTGTTGGGGCATAAGTAGATGGTCTACCAATTCCATTTTCCTCTAAAAATTTGACAATTGTCGCATCAGTATATCTTGGTGGAGGTTGTGTAAAGTGCTGTTCTGGAATAAATTTTTTTAATTCTACCCTATCACCTTCTTTTAAAACTGGTATATGCTGTTCCTTACCCTCTTTTGATTTTAAAAGATCTAATGCCTTATTAAATCCCTCTTTTACAACTTTTGATACAGAAACTTTAAAAATAGCATTATTATTTTCTATAGAATAGGACTCTGTTATATGTTCTGCATTTGTCATCTGGGATGATAAAAATCTCTCCCAGATAATAGAATATAGTTTGTATTGATCCGGCGTCAAATATTGCTTAATAGAATCCGGTGTCCTATAAATAGAAGTTGGCCTTATTGCCTCATGAGCATCCTGAGCATTTTCCTGTTTACCATAAAAATTTGGGGATTCTGGCAACTCATCCGGATAATTATTTTTAATATACTCTCTTACCTCATTTAAAGCCTGAACAGAAACCCTTGTAGAATCTGTTCTCATATATGTTATTAATCCAACTGTCTCTTTTCCAATGTCAATACCTTCATATAATTGTTGTGCAATACTCATTGTTCTTTTTGAAGTAAAACCAAATCTATTTGCAGCAGCCTGTTGAAGTTTTGAAGTAATAAAAGGTGGTGAAGGCTTTATTGATTTAGTAGTTTTTTGAATGGAACTTACTATAAAATTATTTTTATCTAAAGAATTTATTAAATCATCAATCTCTTTTTTACTCTTAAATTCTGGATTTTTTCCATTAACTTTTGATAATTCTGCGATAAACTCTTTCTTATCTTTTATAAAGCTGGCTGAAAGTGTCCAATATTCCTTTGGGACAAATTTTTCTATCTCCTCCTCTCTTTCACATATCACCCTTAAAGCAACAGATTGAACCCTTCCAGCCGAAAGTCCACCTTTTACCTTTTCCCACAAAATCGGCGAGATGTTATAACCAACAAGTCTATCAAGAATTCTTCTTGCTTTTTGAGCCTCAACTTTCTCTTTTGTGATATCTCTCGGCTGCTGAACTGATTCTAAAATAGCTGGCTTGGTTATTTCATTAAATACTATTCTTTTTACTGGAAGAGATGGGTATTTTTTTTTAATAGCCTCGCTAATATGATAGGCAATTGCTTCCCCTTCTCTATCATTATCGCTTGCTAATAAGACAGAGGTGCTTAATCCAGCCTCTTTCTTTAAATTATTTAAAATTTTACCTTTTCCTCTAATAGTAATATACTCTGGCTCAAAATTATTTTCTACATTAATGCCAAGTCTTGATTTTGGTAGATCAATAATGTGTCCCATGCTTGCTACTACTTTATAATTCTTTCCTAAATATTTATTGATTGTCTTTGCCTTTGCAGGAGATTCTACTATTAAAAGAATTCTCTCATTATCGTTTTTAGAATTTAATGATTCTTTTTTACTATTAGAAGCCATATCTTTTACCCTTATTTTCTAAATAATTGTGATATAAGTGCTATTATTAATTCAAGAACAATACCAGATGTTATGATTATAATAGCAGTAATAATTTGCTTCTTTATATTAAATTTTATTTCTAACTTATTCTTACTCTTAGTACTCATAAATCAACTCCTAAATTCATTGTTTTATGCCAAATAACATCTCTTCACTTCTTTTAACAGCCTCTTCATAACTGTTAAAAACCTCTAAATAATATCCAAAGATCCAGCCTTTTTCTCCTCTATAATCTATAAAATACCAATAATCATTTATGTTTATAAACTCTTTTAATTCCTTATCCTTTTTTATTATTTCAACGACAGAACCAATTGGCAGATGATTTACTATTTTTGATTCCTCTTCTGGTGTCTCTCTTAGTTTTAAGCCATCAAATTTGGTTACTGCCCATTGATTCATCTCTTTTGGAGAAAAAGTATCAAATAACTCTATATAATTATTAGAATTTTCACTATTTTTATTTGAGCATGATAAAAATAATATAGTTATTATTAAAAAAAATAGTCTTTTCAAAAAAGCCTCTTTTATAAATTAAGGATTAAACAAAAAATTATTGAGCCTGCGTTAAAAAAAATTAAAGCAGACTCAATATTAACATAATTTTATTTAAAAAGATTAAAGAAACTATTTTTACCTAAAAATTTTGCTTCTGAACCGAGTTCTTCTTCAATTCTTATTAATTGATTATACTTTGCAACCCTATCAGTTCTTGACATAGAACCAGTTTTAATCTGTCCAGCATTTAAAGCAACTACAAGATCTGCGATTGTTGTGTCCTCTGTCTCACCAGATCTATGAGAAACAACACTTGTCCATCCAGCTCTTGTTGCCATGTTTATAGCGTTGATTGTCTCTGTGATTGTCCCAATTTGATTAACTTTAATCAAGATAGAATTAGAACAATTTTCCTTAATACCTCTTGATAATCTCTCTGTGTTTGTTACATAGAAATCATCACCAACAAGCTGGATTTTATTTCCAAGTTCTTTATTCAATTTTTTCCATCCTTCCCAATCATTCTGATCAAGTCCGTCTTCAAGAGAGATAATAGGATATTGTGATACCCATTTTTTATAGAATTCAATCATTTCATCTGTTGAGAATATCTTATTAGGATTGGATTTCCAGAATTTATAACCCTTTTTATCGCCTTCTTCAAATAGTTCTGATGCAGCAACATCCAGTGCTATCATAAAGTCTTTATCAATGCCAGTTTTGAAACCAGCCTTTTCAATTGCTTCGAGTATTACCTGAATCCCCTCTTCATTGTCAAGGTCTGGGGCAAAACCACCTTCATCACCTACGGCTGTATTCTTCCCTTTTGATTTAAGAACTGATTTTAAAGAATGGAACACTTCTGCAATATACCTAACAGCCTCTTTAATCGAAGATGCCCCTACTGGCATTACCATAAATTCCTGAAAATCGATCTTATTATCAGCATGTTTACCACCATTGATTATGTTTGCCATAGGTAATGGTAAAGTATTTGCTAAAGGGCCACCAAGATAAATATAGAGAGGCAATCCATAAAAATCAGCAGCGGCTTTTGCAACAGCCATACTTACCCCAAGAATAGCATTTGCACCTAATTTACCTTTATTCTTAGTACCGTCCAGTTCAATAAGGAATTGGTCTATTGCCGACTGATATCTTACTGGAATTCCCTCTTCTATTAATTTAGGTCCGATGATGGTATTAACATTTTCAACAGCCTTTAAAACACCTTTACCTAAAAATCTCTTTTTATCTCCATCCCTTAATTCTACTGCTTCAAATTCACCAGTTGAAGCACCAGATGGAACTATTGCTCTACCAAAGGACCCATCTTCAAGTAATACATCTACCTCAACAGTAGGATTACCTCTACTATCAAGCACTTCTCTTGCTCTTATATCTGCGATAAAAGCCATATTTTTACTCCTTAAATAAAAAATTTATTATATATTAATATTTTATTTTATTTTGTCAAGAATAAAATTATTAAGATTATATAAAAAAATCTATGCTGAACAAAAAATATGAGAAAGTTATTCTATTTTTAGAAAATTTTTTTAATTTTTTTCTTAAATTTTGTAAAGGATTTTCTTAAAAATTTTGTGATTAATATATAGAAAATAATTTTTTGTTAAGGAGGTTTTTATGAATAATATTCGTAAGATTTTAAAAAACTATAATTTTGAGCATGAGTTACATATTGTGGTTAACTCCTCAATGAAAAGAAGACTTGAAAATGTTGCAAGGAAATTTAACATCTCTATTTCTGGACTTGTGGTATATATCTTGCAGATCTATAACAATAGGGTAAAAAAGATATACTGTTTTGGTCCCGAAGATGGGAATAAATATGAAAGGATAAATTGGGATAGTAGGATTCATCTGTATCTGTCAAAACAGGATTACAGATTTTTGAAGAAAATCCATGCTGATCTTAATTTTTTTAGCATGGGGGCTTTACTGAGGAGAATTATCCTACTTTTTTTGGAAGAGTATGAGAAACTTGGGATTACCGGGGTTGAGATGAAGTGTAGTGTAATAACATTAAGGTTATTCTTGAGACTAACAAAGATAAAAAAGTGGAATAAGAGCAGAGAATTATCCCACTTTGAAGGCAACACTACCCCATTCTACAAGGCAATCTACAACGATTGCTATCAAGTAGTGGGATTTGAGACATATTATTGACAGTAGTTATTAGAAATTTTACCTTTTTTTAAAAATAGAATTTTTATAAAACTAAACATTTATCCTAAATTTATTATTTCTCTCTAAAAATAAAATTTATATGAGGAGAAGTCTGTCCATTTAAATTATCAAAAAATAAAATCATATATTTTTTTGCAATAATAATTTTTTTCTTGACAAATTTTTATTATCGAAGTAACTTAGTTATAGCTATTTAAGTTTGAATTTAACAAAAAAATAAAAAAAATTATATCTTATGATACCTCATTTAGATATTAATAAGGCAATGTGATAAAAAAATAGGACAATTGTCGTATTCAATTTAACTAAAAGGTGTTATCTATGCCAGAAAAAGAAGCAAAAGCAAGGATAAAAATAAATAAACTATTGGAAGAGGCGGGATGGAGGTTTTTTGATACCGACGAAGGTAAAGCCAATATACTTTTAGAAAACAATTTTAAGATAACAGAAGAAAAGCTTAATGAGTTTAGAGAAAATTTTGAGCATACTAAAAATGGCTATGTTGATTATTTATTACTTGATGAACAGGGGTTTCCACTAGCTGTCCTTGAGGCAAAAGGAGAAAATAAAAATCCGCTTTTTGGAAAGGAACAGGCAAGGCGATATGCACAGGCACAAGGATGTAGGTTTGTTATACTTTCTAATGGAAATATTCACTATTTCTGGGATCTGGAAAGGGGAAATCCCAATATAATAACTAAGTTTCCCTCTCCTGATTCTATAAAAAGTTATTCAAATTTTAAACCGGATAAAAATCGTCTTATAAATGAAATAGTTAATGAAGACTATATAGTCCTTACTCAAAATCCATATTATAAAAATGATCCATCCTATCAGAATGAAACAACACGACAGAAATTCATTTTAGAAAATAAACTGCGTTTTCTGAGAAAATATCAATTGATGGCTGTGAAATCCATTCAAAATGCAGTGAAAGAAGGAAAGGATCGTTTTCTTTTTGAAATGGCAACAGGAACCGGTAAGACTCTTGTTGCAGCAGCAGTCATTAAGTTATTTTTGAGAACCGGTAATGCTAGAAGAGTCTTATTTTTAGTTGATAGAATCGAACTTGAAGATCAGGCTTATAAAGCTTTTGTTTCATATCTTACAAATGATTATCGATCAGTTATCTATAAAGAAAATCGAGATGATTGGCGAATGGCAGAAATCGTGGTTTCTACAATTCAAACCTTTCTTGCAAATAATCGATATAAACGAGCATTTTCTCCAGATGATTTTGACCTTGTGATCTCTGATGAAGCACATAGAAGTATTGGTGGAAATACCCGTGCAGTATTTGAGTATTTTATCGGCTATAAACTTGGGCTAACAGCAACGCCAAAAGATTATCTGAAAAATATAGATATATCTAACCTTGGTGAGGATGATCCAAGGCAACTTGAACGACGGTTATTACTCGATACATACAAAACCTTTGGTTGTGAAAGTGGGGAGGCAACTTTTCGCTACTCTCTAATCGATGGAGTAAATGATGGCTATCTTGTAAATCCAATTGTCGTGGATGTAAAAACAGAAATTACAACTCAACTTCTTTCTGATGGCGGATATGCTGTAATATCTAAAAATGAGGATGGTAAAGAGATTGTAGAAAACTTTGTGCATACTGATTTTGAAAGGAAATTTTTTTCAGAAAATACTAACTATGCTTTCTGTAAAGTTTTTTTGGAAAATGCTCTTTGTGATCCTATTTCAAATGAAATTGGCAAAACAATATTCTTTTGTGTCTCTCAAAATCATGCAGCGAAAATAACCCAGATTCTAAACAATCTTGCGGATGAGAAGTTTCCGGGCAAATACAATTCAGATTTTGCAATGCAGGTGACATCAATTATTGCTGATGCTCAGCAGTTTGCTAAAAATTTTGCAGACAATAAACTTTCTGGTTTTGGAAATTTTGATAATCGTTATAAAACGAGTAAGACTCGTGTCTGTGTTACTGTGGGAATGATGACCACAGGATATGATTGTCCGGATATTCTTAATCTCTGTCTTGCAAGACCAATATTCTCACCGACTGAGTTTATACAGATAAAGGGAAGAGGGACAAGGAAACATAATTTTACAGATCAGATTATTGATTTAAGACTTAGAGAAGAAATAGGAGAAAAACAGAAAACCACTTTTAAAATCTTTGATTTTTTTGCAAATTGTGAGTATTTTGAAAAAGAATTTAATTATGATCAAATTTTAGAACTTCCGCTATTTGAATATAGTAAAGGTGGAACCGAAAGTCAGGGGCATAATATTAATATTTTTGAATCAAAGGCAGAGGATTACATAAAATCTATTTCTGAAACAAAGATCGGTCCTAATGGGATGAAAGTGGATAGAATGTATTTTGAAAAGTTTGAAAAAGTTGTTATACAGGATCAGGTTATAAAAGAGAAGGCAGAGGAAGGAAAATGGGAAGAATTACTTGACTATCTTGAAAAAAATATTCTGAACAAGCCAGAAGACTACTTTACACTGGAGAAACTAAGAAAATCAATACAGATTGACCGCAGGATATCAATGAAAGAAATTATTGAGAAAATTCTTGGGATAATCCCATACTTTAAGACCAAAGAGGAACTTTTAGAAGAAGAGTTTGATAAATTTGATAGTAGATATTTACCAAAAGAAGAATATTTTGAATATGCAAAGACTGTCTTTAAAGCATATATTATCGATGCTGAGTTCAGGCAGATTGTAGATAGTGGAAATTTTGTCATGCTTAATACTTCTCCCTATGGTGAAGCATTCAAAAAATTATCCAACGATCTTAGAAAAGCAATACCTGAATATATAAAGGACAATGTGCCATTGAATAAATTTGTTGCTTGAAAGGTTTAAAAGATTTTATGCCGAAAAAAACAAAAATTTTCGACATGTTTTTATGTTATGTCGAAAGAAATTAAAAAATTCGACATGTTTTTTGAATATGCAGAAAAAACTGATTTATTCATAGATATAAAGGAGAACCCATGCTTGATGCAGAAACCAAACGACGAATCGACACAGCCCGTGATATACTAGTAGGAAAGGTGCCTGACCCAAAGAGTCAGGTAGAGCAGATTACCATTGCCCTCATCTACAAATTTATGGACGATATGGACAGAGAGTCTGTTGAGATGGGCGGTAAAAGAGGCTTTTTCATTGGTGATTATGAAAAATACAGCTGGAGCAATATATTTAATCCCCGTCTGGGTGGGCATGAAATGCTTAATCTCTATGCAGAAGCAATTACACGAATGAGCCAGAACCCAAACCTGCCCGAGCTTTTCCGCAATATCTTTAAAAATGCCT
>ERZ795046.3355-NODE-3355-length-12704-cov-8.031702_pt1 | contig 12704 bp, 13 predicted proteins | sample MGYA00375130_ERZ795046 | MGnify/ENA primary metagenome ERZ795046 (study PRJEB30175, sample SAMN05720202) | activated sludge metagenome | isolation source: anaerobic digester from wastewater treatment plant | place: Japan | collected 2015-05-15 ...
GTTATGCGGTATCCGCTTATAAGATCGTGTCTCCAGTCGGTTATTCCATCTCCGAGTGCGAGTTCAAAAATGTTCTTTCTCGGAAGCGGCGTAGCCGATAGGTTCGTTGCTCCTGCCGTCAATCTCCACACGTCGCTAAACTCGTCGACATAGCCATCCGGCAGGTGGTACACGTTCTCGGCGGCATCTTTGATGCCAGATAGCAATGATGCTAACCAGTTCGATAGCGTCGTGCGGCCCATTTCAGAGAACGCAGGATCGGGAACAGTGATGCCTCGCTCTAAGGCGGCATCCCGCAGCTCATTCAGCATTGCCGCTGTGAGCCGTTGACCTCTCTCAACTGGAAAGTGTTCCCACGCCATTATGCAAGCACCGCCCAGATCGGACTGTCTGCCTCGTACTTCTCCCCGTAGGTCCCCACAGCACCGTAAGCCGGGTTTGATGCCAGCCAGGCTGGGGCCTTCCTCACCTTCACGTATGCGCCTGCGTCGATCACATCCGCCTTGCCCGGGTCATTTCCTCCGTCGAAGATCCACTGGATGTTGTCCCCGAGCGAGCCGTCATCGTTCACCAGCCGGCCCGTGTAGCGTTTTCCGTTCCGCGAGCCGGTGAACTTCGCGAACAGGGTTTTAGATGGCTGCGAAGACAAAACAGCCATGTACTTTGGCCCGCCACTGGGCGACCAATCCTCATCGTCCTCCAAATACGCTGGACACTTGTGGGTCAGAACAACGAGCTTATTTTCATCTATCAGCGTCTCCTCGCCGGCATCCCCCCAGAACATCCACTGCACGGCCGTGGTCCCCGCCGCCCCCGTGGCCGGGTTAAGCAGATGACCAGTGTAGACTTTGCCAGTGCGGGAGCCGTCGAAGATGGCGATAGGCGATGGTTCGGAAAAGGGGACAGCCACAGTCTTCCCATCAGCCGCCCATAGAAGCGTACAAAGAGCGTCCTTTTTGAGTTCGAAAACGTCATCCGCAAAGATGGAACTTCCGCACCCCTTCCATTCGTTGGTATCCGCATCGTGATAGGCCGACTGCAGTTCGACCTTTCCATTTGCAGCATCAGCCTTGGCGACGTACAGCGAATCATCAGGCGCGGCACCCATGCCCGAGGGAGCCTGGATCTGATTGACTACTTCCATTCCCTGTGCGTTCTGCGTTCTCATGCTGGTATCATGCTCTCGGTGAAAATGGCATTCATGTCAATCGGCCGTCGTGTACTCACCTTAAACCGCTGTTTCGGCGGATTGCTATACTTAGGACCTTCGTCAATCACATCGTCAAGCGGCCCAACGTTTCCGGGCGGACAATAAGGCGTTACGTGCGTCTTGGGATCAACCCACGAAACAGTCTCGGTCCAGTCTCGCGGCGGGTATCGCACAGCGAAACGAAATCGAAGTACGTTGGCAATATTGCCCATGCCTGTATTGTCCACGTCGACAGCCTCGCACGATACGTGACGTGGGCCGAACCCAAGAAAGTCCTCACTATTGCAAGCGCCTACATAGGTGTCTCGGATTAGGTTCGGATCAACTGCGTTACTCGGTTTTGCCGGGAGTGGAAACGTTCCCCATGGTGGACCACCCAACGCGGTTGACGCGCCGTTCGGCCGAATGAGTTCCAGAAGAAACGTACCGACAGGAAAAGAGCCCTGATAAGTGCCGGTGTTAATCAGCACGTCGGCAGCGCCACCGTCGCCCCACTTCGGAACGTTGGGGTTGTTCAGGTCCGAGATTGACCAGACCGTCTTTTTCGGAAGTCCGGCATTGGAGACAAGAATCTGGTGGCCATACATGTTAAGATCGGTCTGCAGCAACTCGAGTGACGCAGAGCCGATGATATTGACGATGGTTGGATTGATAAACCGCACGTAAACCTTTGCGGTGTTAAGTCCCATTTCGACATGAAATCCGACAGCCCTTAGCAACTCCGAAAAGTTCAAGCCGCCAAGCACTAATCCATAGCTGCCCCACGGCGCCATGACATTTTCGTGCACCGCCACCAATGCTTCGACAGCCGTATGTGAGGCAATGTTGGCTACCGTGTACTCCCGAACAACCTCGATGATAAAGTTGCCGTTAGTCTCACAGCTTACATCACGCCACGATTCAATTGTTGCGTTCGAATACGTCCCCATTAGTACCGCCTGCCTCTCCCCGCGTTCGGGACGCGAGCCGTATTCCGTTCCAAAGCCCTGAAATGTCGTCTCTGTTCTTCGGGTGTGAGCGCACGCGAGCCAAGCCAGGAACCAGTACCTGGATCGAATGTTGGCACCGCACCGTAGGCACTGCTCATTGTGCCTGTACCCCACGACGCGAACCGACCCATTTGCATATGCATTTGACGTAAGGCTTCGTTCTTTTTCGCCTCTGCTTCCATTTGGGCTTGTGTCGATTCGAGCACAGCCTTTTTTTGACGAGCGTAGGATTGAACAACCCGATCCGTCGCCGTTTCAATAATGCGCGTCTGCTCGTCAATCAGCGGTTGCATCTGCCGGTTAATCTGCGCTAAGGCAATCGCATAATCGTGCGTGCCGTAAGGGTCGTTCGTTGCGCGCAAGCCGGCAATCCGTTCCCCCGCCACAAGGTCGTACACCTCTCGTTCTTGCCGAGTCTTGAATTCCCGTTCGGCGAGCGCTGTTCGCGTCATCATCACCTGAAACGCTTCTTTGATAAGCGGATCGGCATCCCCTCGGTATTTGAACCAGAGCGCGTCCTTTTGGGCTAGAAACTGTTCCTGGATTGTTGCTTTGGCGGCCCCTAGCTCGTCGTAGCCGTAAGCAGCCTCTGCCCGTGCACGCTCAAACATCAAGCCTCGCCGGGTTGCCGTTGTATCAAGCTCTCTGGCGAGCTTCGCCTCTTCGGCCTGTGCCTGCCGCGCTCGTTTTCGTTCAGCCTCTACCGCCTCCAGTTCTTTTAGCCGCGCGGCCTGTTCTTGCTCAATAAAATAGCGGTTTAGCCGCTTCTGCTGTCGCAGCTCTTGATAATACCGTTGCGCCTGCTCGCCTTTCAGATCGTATCGACCTGTGAGCATTGATTTCAGGTCGCTCCACCAATTACCGTACAGCTTGGCGTATTCCTCTGGCGCCATTTGCTGTTCGTTCATTTGGCTAAGCTGTTCACTCATTTCACGCTTCAACTGAGCCTTCGCGTGCTGAAACTGCAAGGCTTCGATCCGCTCTTGCTCCTGGATGCCCGCTTCGGCTCGCATGTACGGCGATACGCCCAATATCGCCGCCTGTGTCTGATACGAGAGGGACATTTGTCCAGCCCTCTCCCGCATCGTTAGTGTCGAAGACATGACCGAGTACACTTGCTTGATCCTGGTCTCTGTCACCCGCAATTGAGCGTTCATCCCCTCAATCGTCGCCGACGTGCGGGTAAACATATCCAGGACCGGCCGCATTGCTACAGCCGCGGCGCCAATGCCGAGCGTCATTTTGCTGAGCATTGGACCGATGCTGCCGAGCGCATCGCTAATGTTTTTGTACGCACTGCTCCGACCTCTAAACAGTTCATTCACCGTGCGCTCGTGCGCCTTGGCTTTGGCCTCCGCGCGGCGCAAGCCGGGATCGAGTTCGCTTTCATCGACCTTGAGCTTGACTACCGGTTCGTAGAGTGTGTCTTCTGCCACTGCTTAAACCTCTCGCGCGCGTCGCCAGTCAGCAGCATACGACCTGATTCCGGCCGTTCCTTACGAGTCATTAACAACCAGAACTGTGCCATCGTCAAACCGGCCGGGTCGACGCCGTACTCGGATCGGAGGAAGCCGTCACACCATCCCCAATCAATGTCTTCGCTGGCGAGTCGTCGGAGCGTGATTCTTCCAAAGGGCGTTTGGCGCCGTCCCCCTTGACCGGCTTCTGACCCCACAGTTCGGCGGCAATCTCCGACAACTCGTCGGGCGTAAACGCGCTCAAGTCCGCGTTGCCTGACGCGACGGTGCATACCTCAACAGCACGATCAAATCGAGAGAGTGATGCCAGGGCAACGGGAAAACTTGCCAATACGCGCTGGTGTTCCCATGCCTCTTGGCCTATGGACTCGATTGACCTGCCGCCGGCAACGAGAGCGCGGATAAGTATTTCCGTGTCCTGTGCCGCCCACCTTGCTATCTGTTCGGCAATCACCGCTCGCGTCGGAGGCACGAACTTGATACCCCGCCGAACAATTGGCCCGCCTGAAGACTCTACAAAAGCTCCCATAGCTACACCCATGCCACATTCATGGCACGCTCATTAACCCAATCCGCAGACACCCGTAACGAACCACAATTGCGGCGCAGCGATATACGCGGCAACACCACATTTCCGTAAATTCTTTTTGGGGGTAACATTCGAATATTGACCTGCACTAAGCCGCGGCTGACTCCAATCGCCGACACATCAAACCACCCGCCGATACGACCAGACATTTCAATCTCAACTACGCCGTCGCCCACACGATGCCGAAGGCTTTCAGCGATAGCAATCGTTTCGATCTTGTTTCCTGAATCCAAATACCAATCCGCTTGCCATCGCAGGTTGGCCAGCAACGTATCGTCCAAGGGTCTGCCCGAATCGGCCGCAAACCCGCGATACCTCCATCGAGCCGACACCCCATCGACTACATGCCCGATGATCGTAGGCACTGACGGGTTGGCGTTGAAAATGGGAAACGAGATAACATCCTGAAAAATCGTCAATTCGTATTCAACGCCCCAGATGAGCGGGGCAACAACCGACGGCGCCAACGGTGAAAACTGGCATACGTGCGGGATCGGCTCAACAACCAGGCCGCCAATATTCGCCAAGCCGGCTAACGTGCCAGACCACCACCGAGTTGACGGGACAGATAGCTCGTATCCCGTTGCAACGTCAATACACTCACCCTCCAAATCGAAATGCTCTTCTGCCGTTGCCTCACTCGCGTACAAGCTTAGCGCGGTGGTTACAACGGATTGCGAATGTGAGACAAACGGAGAAGACATTTTAGAGTTCGCCCCAGACTACTGTCATTGCGCCCTTGTTCACCCACCGTAACGACACATCGCACCGGCTGGCATCGCGAGTTATCGACACTTCGGTAAACAGGATGTCGCCCGAGACAGTCTTACCCGACGCGAACGTAAACGTTGCCGCCCCGCCAAGGGATGCCGGATCAATCAAGGCCGTTGAACTGCTGACAATATCGCCACTGTTTCGGCCACTGATTTCCACGTCGACAACGCCGTCAACCAGCCGAGCATTCAATGCCTGGATAATCGCGTCGAAAGTGATATTCGCCGCGTCGGTCAACCACGCCTTGAGATTAAACCGCTGCTTGTTCCATACCGTGTTGTCCAGCGGAAACGAAGCAGGATCGGCAAAGCCCAACAATCGAAACGTACTCGACACCTTGAGCCCAACGCTCGCAACAACGGCCGGACCAGTATCCGCTGGTGGCGCAATGTAATTGCGCACGGCCTGAGCCAAAACAAGCTCGTAGCCGACCGGGAACAGGTTCGGCGGTGCGGATGTGACATCATCGGAAGCCGCCGCCAGGTCAAACAACTTGGCGAACGGCCCAACATTCAACGCACCGGCCGGCGCCAAACTGCAACGGCAAGAGCCGCTCCACTGAATGGCGCCTTGCCGCGATTGCTGAAACCGGGAATTGAGCACATTGAAATCTTGAGTCTGAATTGTCTCGTTCGCCTCAAAGTCCCATGTTTGCATCGACACACCGGGAAGCGACACGGCGCCTTCGTGTGTGGTCATGATTTCTGACATATCAGCGTCTCCGTAGGGCCGCAAATCGAGCCCGAATGCGTTCCTTAACTCGCATCAACGACGGCAGTAACCACGGCCGACCATGCGTTTCGTGGTGTGCCATATATTTGAGATTCGTTCCGACCCGAACTTCAAATTGATTGATCCGCGAGTTGTCAACCTGAACAGACCGCCGGCCGTGTCCGGTCTGAACCGCTGGCGGGTCGCCCGGCTTACTCGACCGATTACGCATGTTCTTTCGGTCGTAGAACACACCTCGGCCGGGTTTCGACAATTCGCGTTTTGCCTCTGCCTGCAAGTCGGCGCCGCTGGCTAAGAGTGCCTCTTTGAGTTGACGGCGGTACTTGTCAACCAGTTCATTAGCGCTCATACAACCCGCACTCCCCACCGCTGCACAAGCTTCCAACGAGTACCAGAGTCATCCCTTACAAGCTCGTGTGTGCCGATGTTTCGATTGATGAAGCTCGCCTTCTTTTCTCCGACCGCGAAGCCTTCGCTAATCAACTCGAAGGCCCGCGAAGCCAATGCGATAACGGTTTCCTCGCCCAAGCTCCACGGCACGTAAAACTCGATGACCATCGTCGGGTCAAGCAGGTAGTAGGTGTTATCCATCCCGCGGCGGGCCTTGTCCTCGCCAGCCGGGATGTGTACGAGGATGATCGGGCTGTTGTACTTGTGCTCCGGCTCGATATGCTCGACTACGTTCGCGCCGACGATCTGTGCAATACGGTTGTCAGCCAGCAACAGCCTAACCGTGCCCTTGACCACGCCGTACAGATCATCGACAACCGTACTCATGTGATGATCACCCTCCGGTATCGCTCCAACTGCTCATAGATGTCGTCACGCAGATGAGCCCGCTCTACCATCTGCTGGGCAGTAGTCATGTTCGAATCTTTCGACCGCAGATCGAAAACGCCCTTGACGTACTGCTTGCACAACGCCTTGATGCTCGCGGGAACCGCAGACAGACCAGCCGTATAGTTCACGGAAATGTTGTGGTCGCCGCTCGTGTAGCCATACGAAAACTTGATCGGCGAATTCCAGGGAATACGGACAGTGCCCCTTGTCGCATCGACTTCAAAATCATCCGCGTCAAACGCAACGCCGTTGATCGAAATCGACTGAATGGACACTACGGGATAGTGACGCAAGGTAATCTCTCGCGTGTTCTGACCCATGTAGGTCTCGGTGTACTGCGTCACCTGGCCGGGCGAGAACCCGAGTCGCTGAATGATGTCATCGCTGCACTCGTTAATCAGTTCGATAAGGATGTCATCGTAGAGCGTCTGCACAACCGGTACGTGTTGGTACCGCTTCTGCTCTTCAAGCGTCACGAGTGCATTCGCGGACAGTTCCGGGCTGGCCACGAGCTCACCCCTTCTTTTCGACGACCTTGCCACTCAGCGACTTGTTTTTCCGATACTCATCAGGCAGGGCTAGGGCGGCAGCGATAAGGCCCATGCCGGTTATCCGGTCGACGTTGATTCGGTCCCCGGCCCTGTACTGACGATACGGCTTGATGAACTTCACTCGCATGATTTAACTCCAACACGCTCCCGTGGGGCCGGCGAACCGAACCCCACGGGAGCCGAGAGAATCATTACCAGTGCCGATTAGCTGCCCGATCAGCTGCCCTCCTCGGGCTCGGGAGCCTTCAAGCCAGCCACGACACCGCAGGTGGTCTCCGAACCCAAGCCGCGGTCGATGAACTGGAAGTCAACCCGCTCGATAGCGCGGATACCGATGGAGTTGCTCGCCCACAAATTGAGCGTGCCGTTCCCGTTCGGAATCGTCGCATCGGACGAGTAGCTGACCTCGACCGACTGGCGGTCGCCGAGGAACATTGCATGATCAAACTTGCCGAACACGCACAGGATTTTCCCGGGACCAGGCACGCGCGGCATCAGGTTGCACAGTTCGACATCAAAGCCCTCGAACTTCTGCGCCGTTCCTTCAGCCATCTGCTGCGCCTGCGTGCCGCCCATCAGTCGCATGACCGGCTGCATGACCGCGTAGTAGAATGCGTGCGAGCAGAGCCACTTGGGCTGTTCACCGCCTTCGATCCACTCGACTGACGCCATCAGGTTTTGCAGAGCACTGAGCCATGATGCGTAGGTGGTCGCGTCCACCGTCCAGGACTCATCACTGCCAGCCGGTGCCTCCTTCAGGCTACCGGCGGGCAGCCTGTGCAGCAGGCCAATGATTCCGCCATCGGTGCCATCGGCAGCGCCGGTGCCGAGCAGGCCGGCGTAGCTCTCGCGAGTCGCAAGGGCGATGGCCATGTCATCCGCGACGGCGGCACCCATGGCCGCAATCGAGTCATCGGAAAACGCCTTCGTAATCGGAACGATGTCGCCGATTTCCTTCGCCGTGAAGGTGATCGGCACGAACAGGCTGGACGGCTCGGTAACACTATTCTCGCCGTAGGGACTCGACGTGAATCTCGGAATGATCTGATTCGTTCCCGCGCCCAATCCTCCGATATTCGCGTCACGGAAAAACGACGCGGACGAATAGTTGATCCGCGCCAACATGCTGTAGACCAGCGTTGGCATCGGAACAACGCGAGCCAGACGGCGCACCACAGACACGTCATGCGTGTAGGCCAAGATTTCGTTGGCCATGCCAATCGGCAAAGTGCCGTCCTGGCTGTAGGTGACAGAGCCCGTGCCGTCGAGGATGGCCTTCACGCCGGCATCGTCCGGCATGGCACCCTTGTGCTGGATAAAGTGCTTGATGATCTTGCCGAACTCGTAGGCTTTTTCATAAGCCTCATCGCCGCGACCCTTGAACACCTTCGACGCTTTCGGCAGGAATCGCTGGTGCTTGATCGCCGGCGCGTGGCGATGGACAGGCGTGCCAGGCTTGCGAACCGGCGCCGACTTCTGGGCCTTCTCAAATGCCTTCCGCACGATCATCTGAATCCGCTTCTCTTCGGCGTCTTCTTCCTCTTCCTCATCTGCCTCTTTCTCTTCCTCATCCTCCGCCTTCGCAGTCTTCAGTTCGATTTCCTCGATCTGAAGCTCATTGCCGTCCGCGTCGGTGACCTTGTTCCCATCGATGGAGCAATAGGCCTTGTACGCCGCGGCAAGCTCTTCCTTGGTCTTGATCTCGAATTTCTTGACGAACTCGTCGGCGACGATTCCCGGCCGGAGAATGAACTTCACGGCCAGGCCGAACAGCACGACAAAAAGCAAAACGTTCATGGGTACTTGTCCTTTGCGAAACAGGAATGAAACAGGGAATCTGCTTTCGGCTCGGACACGAGTACCTGCCCGGGGCGGGCGCTGGTTGGGCTCGTGACCATCCGGTGTCACATCATGTCATCGGATACGGCAGGTGAGTCTCTGTAGTTCTCTCTCAATGACCGCCGCAACGTCCAGCCGCTTGACCGGCCGACGGGCCGGTCTCCATGCCTCGACAACGACCTTTCGACGGGGAACCTCGATGCCGAGCGACTTCAGGCCGGCTTCGGAGAAATAGCCCTTATTGACCCCGGTAATGATTGCATCCCTATTGCACTGCACCAGAGCCAGGCTGATTTCCAGCAGTTCCCATTTGCTGGTGACCTGCTTCACGTCAGCCCCGTACTTTTCCCGGTCGTGCTGATTGGCCTTGCGCGTCTCGTGTCGAATGAAGCCGACCGAAATGCCCGGCTTCAGGCCAAGAGGGACGGCGTACCGCAAAATGTTCCGAGCCGTCTCGACCTCTTGCGAGTAAACGGGCTCCGGCAATAGCTTGACTGTTGCCATCAAACGCTTCGGCTCGCCCTTCGGCCGCTCAATGCCCTGGCACACGCCGATAAGCTTGGTTGTGTCGTGGTCGAAGAATACCGGGTTCTGATAGTGCCTCACGTCACAACCATCTGGGACCAGAACTTCGCCTTCTCGGTCAACCGTCTCGGCCGACATAACACACGTAAAGCTGTCTCCGGCTTCGCCCACATCCGGCATGACCGGGAATCCGAAGACTTTGTTGACCCGTTTCTTGATAGCAAACTCAGGCATTGGAAGCCCTCACTTTCGGAACTAAATCACACTCGCAATGCGGATGTGCCGGCGGTCGGCGAATGTCCTCATACGTGAACGTGTACGTCTCGCCACCGGGCCCGGTGATCGTCTCGCCCCTGTAGGCAATGACTCCATCCAGGGGCATCGTTTCCTGGTTGCAGCGCTTCGCAAGCTCCTTACAGATCCAGCAGGAGTTGGCCGACAGCAACCATTCCTTGCCCTCTACAACACCGGACAAGCGCCACGCCTGCGCTTGCCCCTCTTCGATTGCCCTGGCAGATTCCGTACGCGCGATCATGTTCGCCCGATCCGTAATGCCCTGATCATCAAAGCCCGGCGTTTCGTTAATTCGTTTTTCGAGTTCGCGGATGTTTTCGCCGGCCTCAAGGCCGTTTGCAATTGCCTGGCTCAATTCGTTTTCAACCCTCTCGCCTAGCTCTGTCGCGAGCCGAACGACGTAGTTATTCATGAACTCGACAACGTGAGGATTCGTAACGCTGAACACTTCGGGATCAATCTTCAATTCAACCAACGCCTCAATCGCCGACGCATGGAGAATGCCTTTGATCGTGTCGGCGATTTCTCCCCGAAGCTGCTCGGTCAACTCGTTAATCGCTTTGGCAAGATCGGGGTACGTCCATTCTTTGGTTGCGATACTTGGCTTGGATTTCTCCACGGCGAGCCCAGCCAGTGCGTCGATTGCCGCCTGCCGACAGTCGGTCAGATAGTCGGCGATGATTTCGGCAAGCTCTGTGCTGGTTTCTTTTTTAGACTCTGCCTCTTTGGGCTGATCCAACTTATCCGCAAGCGCCTTGACTTGCGCGCTTAGCTTGTCGACCGCCGCCAAAATGCCAGAGATATCGACCGACTTGTTCTTCCGGTCCCTGATCTTGACACCCTTCACCGCCTCGACCACTGCATCTTTGATCGGCTGCAGCGATTGCCCCGAAAGCGAGTACCCGGACACGGGCTGAACCGTCCCGGCCTCCGTTTGCGTTCTCCCGATCAGGTTAAGCGGAACACCGTTGAAGCGTGGTATATCACCACCCTCTACATGCGGCAGACCCTCTTCATCCGCAGCCGTGTTAATCGTCATTAATCCCGCGTTAACCTTACTGATTCGCAGATTGGCTTCCGCCAAACGATCCTCTCCAACCGGATTGTCATACGCCAGGAAGGCAACGTCTCTCAACGTCATACCATGGCCGATGTCGTACTGTTCAAGGAGCCATTCATTCAGCCATTCTTCATCGACGCGAAGCATCGGAATGACGGTGTTGTTCAGGTGTGAGAGTGCACCCTGAGAATAGTTGCTGTAATTCGCCTCGGTAGCCTTGATCATGGTCAGGCTGATGCCCAGGCCAAACGCGAGCTTCTCCATCAACTCTTCGCGGCCCGCCATGTCTTTCGGCCTAAACTGGAAAGGAACCCAGGTCGCCTTATTGGCACCGCGCATGAAAATCATCTTGCCGGCGTTCTGCGGCCCCATGTGGTTCCCTTGGATCTCCTCCTTGATTCGCTCCGCCTCCGCGTCAGGAATGGTACCGTCGATGACCAACATGCCGTCCATGCGGCAGTTGTTCTGCCACAGGGCCAGGTCCATCAGGTCTTGGCTCTCGGCCATTTTGATGTACGGGTAGTTCGCCTCAATCAATCCCATTCCCAAGTAATCATCGTCCGGATGTGGAAACTGTGCGTGCCCAACTTCGTCAAGCTCAAAGAAATGCTCCACATCCTGATTCCTGCCGTACTGCCATCCACGCAGAAGCTCAGTTGGGCCATCCTCGAGAGACGGCAAGGCCCATACGCGATGCGACTTCATCACAAACAGCTTAACGGGGTGCCCGGTGTCTTCGCTGCACCAACAGGTTGTGAACATATCCCCGCTGATCTGCAATTGAATGAAACGCTCCATTGTATCCCGGTAGCTAGAAAGGATGCGAAGCACGGGATGTGACGGGTCGGTAACCTCGGCCAAGTTGTCTCTCCACTCCATCGCCTTTCGGCTGATGAAGGAATGGGGCAGATTGTTCGGCACAATCGAAAAGCCCTTATCATCTTTCCATGGCGTGTCCGGTAGCTCCCCGCACAAGTAACGCTTGACCCGCGGAGACACCTTTCGCGTCTGATACCCCATTTCGTTGTACTGTTCATCTATGTACAGGCGCAAGGGCGTACGCGCGGCAACCTTCGCGTTCAGTTGAATGGCGGTGGCCACGATGCCATAGTACAGGCTCAAGGCCGTACGGCGGTCGAATTTTGGAAGGTATCGCTTATCCTTCCCGACGTGATCAAACGGAATGATCGTGGACCCGAGGAACTTTTCGGGCGACGTTTGCCGCTTGACTCCCGCGCGTCGAATCAGATTCGTATCCATTTTCACTCCGGCACATCCATCACATTATTGATGTCCGCCCAACCCTCTTGGATAAGCGTGACTCCGCCAGTCGCGGCAACGTGTACAAGCTGATATCGGTAAGCCTGCTGGCCGATGACGAGTTGTCCCGATTGCTCTCTCGTTAATTCGACCGCAATCGTCCCGTTCTGGCCCACCATTGACGCCTCTGCCGCAAATTCGAAGTCCGCAATACGGATGTTCTCCTGCCATCTTCGGCGAGAGATGAGACGAAGCACCACTGATCCTGCAGACAGGTCGGGGCCGTGCCAGCCCTCAACACTCCAGGACAGCGCCGTTACGCCGACATGATCCATCCCGGAGTAGATGATTGCCGAACCGTCCTCGGCAACGAAAGATCGCACCGTAATGGTCCCCGCGCTTGTGTTGGAGTCAATGCGAGAAAGAGTCTCGCTGATAGACCCAATCGTCGCCTCAATGGCCGCAATCGCGTCAGGAGCCAGCGTCATTGCCGAGCCCACCGCCGCCGCAATCGCCGCGATATCTTCCGGCGTCAGCGTGACCGAGATCCCGTCAAACCCGGC
>ERZ795046.3364-NODE-3364-length-12683-cov-14.026924_pt1 | contig 12683 bp, 4 predicted proteins | sample MGYA00375130_ERZ795046 | MGnify/ENA primary metagenome ERZ795046 (study PRJEB30175, sample SAMN05720202) | activated sludge metagenome | isolation source: anaerobic digester from wastewater treatment plant | place: Japan | collected 2015-05-15 ...
AAGAGTCATCTTCAACCAGTTACGAAGAGGTCGAGTCAAGGCAGCACGTTTCGGTTGAAGAAGAAGATTTGTCAAGTCAGGAAAGCGCAAACGGCGTAATTGTTGAGCATGTCGTAAAAAAGAGTGAATTCCCAGGGCGTTTTGATGAAACACTTCGCAAGCGATCTGTTCGGGCTGTTGAAAATGCTCGCGAGGCTGTTGTGGACAACACGTATCAACGTGTAGAGGAGAGGCTGAATGTTGGAGTAGAATCTAGCGGTTTGGTGAACGGCGAGAGTGCTGATGGTCAAATCGTGCGCGTTGAGACGAGGAAGAGCGAGTTCCCAGATCGTTATGATCAAAACATTGAAGTTCGCGAAGCGCACGCTGTACAGAATGCGTCCCAATCAACTATTGAAACAGAGTACGAGCAGCGTAATACGGTAGTCAACACGGCAGTCGCTGAACCACCGTCGGTGACTCCATCGGATGGACAGGTTGTGGCGCATACTGTAAAGAAATCTGAGTTCCCCGACAGGTTCGATGAGGAGATTGATATTCGGACAGGGAAGCCAGTGGCTGGCGCCTCTGTACGTACGTCCGTAGACCAATTCGGTGTCGTTGTTAGCACATTTGATTCAAATGTAGCTAATCCTCCGACGCAGCCACCGACTCCTGGTGACAAGCAGAAGGTTGAACTCGAGGTACGTAAGAGTGAGTACAAGAATAGATACAACGTGACCAGTGTTGTGGACACGGCTCAGAAGGTTGAGGGCGCTCGAGTAGTCGGCGAAGAGGACAATTTCAAGGCCGTTGAAGTCATTTCGGATTATGGCATTTCATCTGAAGAGTTGCGAATCGCAACTGAAGAATGGGCTCCTGGTACGACTGTCTCTGTCGCGCATGAAAAACTGCCTCATGTCGGTGCGTACAAGCAAGACGTGACCATAGTGCATGCGAAAGAAGGCAGAACTGGCGAACATGCTGTAAAGAAGCTGCATAATGGAACGACACTATTTCTCGATGCCGCGAAGAACGTATTGGCGGATGAAAGTGGCAAATTGCCAGAGTGGGCAGAACATCCAGAGGTAATGACCGATGGCATAGGGTTGGAGATTAGAAGGTATGCGAATGAGTTTGGTGGTTTCGCGGTAGAGAAGACAAAAATAACTGCCGAGTTCAGGGCTGTTCCATCTGACGCGCACGCTGAAAATGGATGGCTGACATTCTTGCACAGGGATGGGTTCTTGTATGTCCGCGAGTATCACAATGTCCTGCCGGCTCAACTTTCAACGAAGATAGCCGAGATCAACGCGAAGGCACAGGACGTAGGTGGACATGTCTACCCAAGGATTGACTACGACCCAGGCACGAACACATTCACGATCGCGGCGTATGTATATCAAGACAACGGGAATGGTACGCGCGGAAATAATATGTACCAGTCTGTTAACGAAACCTGGGAGGAAGTTGTTCCTGTATATATAAATATGCAGTATATTCCTGGAGCCGTGCCAATAACATACGTTAGGCGAGAGAGATACTCCGTTGGGATCATTCAGCGCCCCTCGTTGTCGTCTGCATTGAATGACGCGAAGACTGCTATCGGTTCTAACCCGCTGGCGTCCGACATTGCTGTTTCCACTCTCGGTACGTGGGGCTATCGTGTTGAGTGGAGGGTTAAAATTGACGAAGGCGAATGGAGTGTGTTGTGAATCTTGGTAATGACAGACTTGGCGTAGGCAACAGCGAGCGGCGCTTGCATTCCATGAGCGATGTTGTGGCGTCGAACGTTTTGAATCAGGCGGCCGAAGTTTTTCGGCAATACAACGGGGTCGTTGCTTCATCGCTGAATAAGAATGAGTTTATAGATGACGTGCATTTGTTTCGTAGTCGGGATTTCGATGTGAATATCACTCAGCATGGTGGCGATGGTGTCACTTTTGAAATACGTGGCGGCCATGTGTTTTTCGCGCACAGTGGAGACGAGCAATTTGTTGGTGGCATATCTACGTTCGTTCCCAGCGAGTTGACGAATGGAGTGTATGTTTGGGTTGAGGTCGTGAGGCCTTCGTACCCATATTTTGGAGCGCCATACTTGTATTACGCGAGTATCGTTGTTGGCTCTGCTGACGAGCATGCTGTTGCGGAAATACGCGCTGAAAAAGAAGATCGTGGTGTGTTGTCTCGTGGGCATATGATCGCCCAATTGCTTCCTGTAGCGCCGTACGTTGTGAAGTTTCAGAAAGGTTCAATCGTTGATGTAGAGTATGCGACGCCTGGTCAGCTCGCATTCACGGAGAATGAAAGCGCGCCGAGTAACGGGCTGTGGCAGCGGCTTTCTCCGTCTGACCCGGCGTTGCTCGTTCTTGATGTATTGGACAGACCGTACAACGTGAATTGGCCGATACACACGCTGCATCATTATTACCAGGCCAGTGTGTATTTCAACGCGGAGCTTGGTGATCCAGTATCTGGCAATAACCGGCCATACTTCGACGCTGGGCATGATATTGATTTCTCTGGCGTTGATATCGTGTCGGCATCAGACAGATATGGTATGGTCGCGTGGGTGAAGAAATGACGGGGGCGATCACATGAATGATTCCATCCTCCAGCACAAGATCAATGAAGTTGATTCAATACGCGCTGGAATTCATGGATGCGAAGTTGGCCAGACGTCTAGGGGGTTCGTCGGTAGAAATGAGCCATTGGCACAGTATACCGGCGAACAGTTTTCAATATCTGTGACGCGGTCAAATGGTGATACTGACACAATTTTTGTGTCTGGCGGAACGGTGCTCTTCCCAGACTTTTCTGTTGCGCATGTTTCCGCCGCTTGGTTCTATGTCGAACGACCGTACGATAAAATAGTGTGCCTGAAGGTTAGCAGACAGGTGTACGAGTCGTCTGGGTATTCTGCCGAAATCGAGGTGTTGGATACGCCTTCTGGTGGTGGGCTAGATGTCGGTGTAGAGAGCGAAATCGGCGGGCACATCGTGCGCCGGTACTTGCTGGGGCATGTCAACACTAGGAACGATATTGTTACGCAGTACTGTGTTGGCGTCATTGAGGATAGGGAACTGTATGCTCCAGGCGCAATTTGCGTTCTGAAGAGCGCACCGCCATTCGGTGTGTGGGAGCGTGTGGATGTGATCGGCGGCAGTCTTGTCGTTGCCGTTGACGATGAGTCAGAAACTGGGCAACGAGAGGGGGTGCCTCCGGACGACATCATTTTGGAGCATAAGCAGTCTGAGTGTTATGAGTTTTATGAACAAGGATCAACGCCGTTTTACTGGCCTGAGCCGCACGTGTTGGATATGTCATACGTGGCGGATCAGATCATTGACTCGCGAGCGAGGTATGGGGTAGTATTGTACAGGAAGAAGTAAAGCGAGGTGTACCATGGCTCATATGATCCCGATCGACTATGAAGCACTCCAAAAGACGTATGCTAAATCCAGAGGCGAGCAAGAATCTCAGGGACTTGTTGGTGCTCTGTATGAGTTATGGAGACAAATACCATATGGAGGTGGATATAATACGCCGCAAGCCATCAAATACAGAACAGAACTAGCTAGACTATTTCATGAAGGTCGTGGAGACATTGGTTTGCCAACTGTTAGAACAATTGCGCCCGAGTATGAGCAATGGCAAACCAATGTCTCCAGGAATAGATGGGTGCGTGCTGTCAGCGGACCGAACACAATGACGCAAACAACACCGGTAGCGCTAGCTAATACCAACGAGCAATCACAGCAGCCAGTTATCCAATCCATCCGACGGAGTTCCACGCGGCGACGGCGGCGACACGACCACCAAGCACAATCGAGCCTACAGTCCAACGTTGCAGGAGACGGAGTAACTCCGGGAATGATATGGAGCAAATTATCCGAATATCTTGATTCCCAGCACAGTGATGACAGGTATAACTCTGTGTTGAACGCCTTGTTACAGCTGGCGTCTTCGCGGAACAATGTTGGCGGTGATTCTACGCTTGTGGGGCCCGGCGCTGTGCATCAGCAAACTAGAGCCACAATTGATCCGAATGTTGCGTTCAAATTGCGCGAGCAGTGGCTGCGTAGCGGTGGAGGTAGTGCGCACGAAAGGAAGCTATTGTTGAAGCGTGATGAAGAAGAGGCGCAAATGCGTCGAGAACTTGAGCGCGCAATCAGGACGGAGCGATTGCAGGCGCAGCTCGCCGATGCTGAAAGATACAAAGCTCTTGCTGATGCGCTAGCGAGATTGGTGGATTCTAGCGAGAGGTCTCGTGCAGGTGCTATAGCTGCGTTGAGTAATGTTTTTGGCAGTGATGTGTCGGCAAGGGCGCAAATTGAATCTGCCAATGCGCAGGCAGACGCGTTGAGCATCCAACGAATGCTTATGGAAGAGCAACAGAACAGAGCTGCCATTGCTGATCATATCGCTAAAGCGAGGGCGCAATCTGAGCAGCAGAGAGAAAGTGCGCGGAAAAAGATGCGAGATGTCATCACTGATTTGTTTGACAACTCGGATGGAAATTACAACAAACAGTTTTTCCAGCGCATGAAGTCGTTGTTTGATGCCGATCCGTCCTCGTTTATTCATGTCGCGCTGGAGCGCGGCTATACAAGGCACAGCAACGAGAAGATCAGGCAATTTGTGGCAGCGTTAGTGCGGCTATATGCCAGCACGGCCAATGGAATGGGCAGTCTTTGATCACCAATGAACGGGGTCCGTGACATCCTTGCCGAAATCCACGGTGATGGGGTCGCCGATGAACTCTATAGAATCGCTACAGGCGGTTATGATCTGAGTTCTGTAGCGAGCGTCGTTGATCGGCCTCCATTGTTGGCAGGTGGTGGATTCGACGCAGAGGTTCAGCCTGACGCGTTTGTGATGTCAGGACCTACTGCGCTTGGCGGAATTACAGGCCTACAACCAGAACAAATCCGTGATAGGCAAATCGCTGGTCTTGTCACTCACGGAGCGTTGCCAATTCCGCGTGTCGGATCAGTTGAGATGTCTCCGACTGACGAGTTGCGTGTTTTTGGTGTTGAAGAAACCTGGCGCGACAGTCTGTTTGGGATGGTGGGGTCCAAGACGCTTTCGTTATTCAGCGGATTAGCCCAGGGCATTGTTGATCTTGTGCGTGTTGGTTTCGACAACAATGCGTTGAAATCGCTTTCAGATTGGCTTGGGAAACCAGTTGAGGAAGAGGCCAAGCGAGCGTCTATTCAGGCCCAGAGGGCGCTCATGAACTATGGTGTCGGTGGTTATGCGGCAACCATGATAGCCAACACTGCGCTCGATATTGCCGCGTTTTTGCTGTCGCTCCATGTTACTGGTGGCAGCAAGCTTTTGTCTGCAGCTGGGAAGATCGGGAAACTGTCAACCGCTACACGTGGTGGTGTATTTTTGTCGAATTTGTCGAGGGCCGCTACTTTTGCGGCAATGAGATTCGCAACCACACCTGGCAATTTGGAAGATAAGATCAAAGCCGCATCTATTTCTTTGGCATATGTTGGTACTCCTGCTGTATCTGGGTTGATTGGTCCAGTGGGTTCTGTTGGCAATAAATTCCTCGAAAAGTATTGGGGTCTCGCAGTTAGGGGGACTGACTTTTTGCTGAACAGCATCATCACAGGAGCGACTGGAAGCTACAAGGATGCTATGGAGCGAGGACAGGCGGAAGCTGATCTAATGGGCAAGCCAGAGATGGGGACTATCCTTGGTCTGGCCAATTTGCTGCCGTTGATTGGCAGTGATGCGTTTTTCTCCGCTACTACTCGCGGGTTTTTCGAGTATCAGAGGGCGTTGGCTGGTAGCCTCCCGGTGGACTTGCGCGAAAAACTGGGCCCGGACAATTTTGGTGATGCGCTCCGCATGCGTGTTGCGTTGGAAAAATATATCATGCAAAACGCCGAGAAGATCAAAACAAATGGCATTAATATTCCTGAAAATATTGGCGATATGAGCCTTGATGACATGGCAAAATATGTCAACGATGTACACAGAAAAATATCACAAACAAGTACAGCTGGCCTTGGCGTTCCGGAAGGCACTGTGCAGGAAGGAAATAATGCTGGTATGCCGGCTGAGCCTAGTGCAAACATCGCAACAAGCGCTGAGGAAAAGCATAAGGCTGGCCATGGTAGCATCGTTGGCGAGATTGAGGAGGACGTTGGCAGGGCGGCCAAAATAAATGAGGCATTGTTGTACGGGAAGGCAACTATTGACGACATCGTAAGTGAGCTTGGAGGTGGCGAGGCTGGAATGAGAGAGCTTCGCAGACTGCTCCCGTCATACAAAAAGGTAGCCGCCGATGCAGATACCGTGTCCTGGTTTGTGAGGAGATATGAGAAAGGAGAACCGTTTGCTTTATTGCTTGATGAAGCTCGCGAGACGTTCAAATATAATCGTCCGCTGTTGCAGGTCCTAAAAAACAGAATGGAAGATAGCAATGTTTCTGCGTCTCACGCGTCAGCGTTTGTTGACGAGTGGTTACCAAATACAATTGTAAACGCGCCTATTGCTCCACAGAATGCACGAAAAATAATTGTTGAAATCAGAGCACTTCCCAACAAGCATTTGCTATGGGCTGCTACTCGCGTTGCTAGTATTAGAGGAGAATCATGGATCACAGGAACAAGCAAAAATCTGCGAGAAGAGGCTGCAAGATACATTATTGATATTATAAATGGGCAAAATACTAGATCACCAATAAGGCCAACACTATACAATATAATTAATTATCCTCATCTGTTCAATAGCAGGGAGATCGGAGCGTTTGTCGTAAGGCTTGGGGCACGTAAATTAGATAATTTGATGAGCGCTTTTGAGAAGAAATATAAGATCAGGGTGCGCGAATATGACGATAAAGAGGCTGGTGCCAGAAATCTAATTATTGAGCTCAACAAACTATCAGATAGTACGAACAAAAAACTTGTTGAGGAAACCAGAAGCGCAGCAAATGGGTCCAAAGACAACATTGAAGAGTGGGCAACAAATATGTTTAGTATGTTGCGCTCTGGGAGCGCTACTATTAGTGATGTTGAACGGCGCATTATTGCCGCTGGAGCGCCTGAAAGTAGTGGCGATAAGAAGACTGGTTCCGTAGAAGCCAGTGATACTGATGTGGTGTCTGCAGCCAAACAACCAAATGTTGAAGAACCGTTGCGGAAAGCTGATATTGTGGCTAGCGACTCGGAATCTTCTGCCCAAGCGGAAGTGGCTAAGCCGTCTGATGTTGTTCGTGGTGCTGAACAATCTCAAGAAAAAGCTGTTGGCGTGGCAACCTCTCAGCAGACAGAAAAAACACTTGAGGAGAGTGCTGCCCAGAACAAAATAACTAGTGCAGTTCAAGTAGAACAGAAAGTTGACGCAAATATCGAACAGAAACAGGCAGAGCAAGGAGGTGAAGATCATGCCATTCAAAAGCGTGCGGCAGATGAAGTACATGTTCGCGAATCACCCGAGGATCGCACGGAGGTGGGTGAGGAAGTACGGGGTGCCGAAACGACGTCGAAAGCGAAAGAAGTAACCACATCATCAACCGAAGAAAACGTCGCACCCGGTGGACGAGTGATCAAGGAGTGGATTGGGAAGACTGAGCAGAAACAAGCTGCCGTTCAAACCGAATCAGAGAAAGCAGGTGCCACAACGTCTAGCGCTGAGGGTGGCGGCAAAGGAGGTGCAACTCCTGCACAAACTGGTGCAACGTCCGGGCGCGTGACTAGATTTAGAAATGGAAATGTCGGCAAGGGGGTCGTACAGGGGTTGCGAACTATTCTGTCTAAGCACAAGACACTTGCCGAGAAACTTGGCGTGTCTGACGTTAGGAGTCAAAAGACAGCTCTGGATGTTTTGAACAAGTTTTCTAATGTTGATGTTAGAGACGTTGGAGATGATGCGGACGCTGCGGCATCAATTCGTTTGCTACGGGATTTCCACTCACAAAATGGATTGCCCAAAGTAGGTGACATTGTTTTCTTCAAAGTGCGCCAAGGAAAAGATTACAGCACTGGCCGCGGCAAAATTACTGAGATCAACGGGAATAAATATACAATAGAACATCTTTCCTCGCGCGGTGATGAAAATGGCCAAGTTGGGACTAAATATGTGATAACGATCAGAGGAAATTCTGGCGTACCATTTGTAAAAGATGATATTGCTGTCGGCATTGCGCGTGTTGCTTCTGTGTTTTCTGGCATGCGCATTGATGCTCTCGCTGACATGTTCGGCCTGTCCGAAAGGCTGATGCGTCAAATCATTTCCGGAGAAATGAAAGTGGATAGGGATGGTTTTATACGCCATCGTGTGGACGCTCTCATGAAGAGTGTGTCAGGGCATGATGTAGAAACACTTGGCCGCGGTGGCGACATCGTTGATACATCTAGTAGAATAGAATCTGGAGCAGATGAAAGGCTGGAGGACAGCGATAGCGATTGGGAGGCAGCGCGTGTACGTAGTTGGGGAGCAGATACTGGCGAGTTGAGGGGAGGATACAGTAAAGAGCGCCATGGCGCACAATTTGTTACGCGCCCCAGCATTGGGGCAATAAAGATCGGCGAGCAAAAAGTGAAACAAATGATCTCAAGCGGACAGCTGACGGCAGGTCATATTGAAACAGCGTTATCCGCTAGGGAGGCATACAAAAATGAGAATATTGATGAATATGATAAACTGCGTACCCGTCTAGAAAAATCCAATTTGACGAGTCTTATTGATTTTAGCGATGAGGTGCTTGTCGAAATCTGGAATGCAGTAAAGGAGGAAGGCGACAGGCGCAAAAAAATATTGGCTAGCGCCGATTACAGACTGTTATTTGACCCATTGAAGAAAATAGAGCGACAACCCGGTGATACTGGTGGTCAGCCTGGTGTTGGACGTTCTGGCGGACGTGGAGCTGATGTTAGTCTGGAGGAGTATAGGCGTTTTCTGGACAGCAAATCTGTCGGTGATAGGACACCTAGGGAGTTACTCAGAAGCGGGGATGCCGGAAGAGAGGAACTCGGGCGCAACGTTTACAAAGCACTAGAGGCTATGTTGTATAAAAAGGCCGGGCAGGACGATAAATTCACGCAAATTGCCGGCGAGCTCGAAAGCTCTGGATCCTCCTCGTTATTGGAATTTTCTCCAGATGTGCTTATCAGATGTATGGCTGCAATGAACAGGAAGCCTCCGGAAGGATGGCGGTATCAGGAGGCGCCGCCGGTGGCCAAGCCTGCTAGTAGATTAGAGATTGAGCAAGTCGCCTCACAAATTGCTCGCGCGTCAGGCGCGATTATGACGAAAGACGCGGAAACAAATGATATTGTTCTGGATTACGGCACTATGCAAGTGCGTGTGGTGCACGGAGATGCTGTTGACGCAATACTTGACAGCACTAAATCTGGTGCTGTGAAGAAGAACGCTGGTGGATATACCATTTATGTTTCTCCAAAGCGTGGTGATGCGATAACTGTAGCCCATGAATTTGGCCATATTGTTAGAGACTTCCTTAGAGAGGATGAAATAAAAACGCTCTCGAGAGCATTGGGGATTGATTTGACAACACGAGAGGGTGAAGAGTCATTTGTTAGGGCTCTTGAGACTCCTCAGGGCAGAGATGATGTGGCCAACAAATTGAGGCTGTATGGCCAGAATGCGCCCAATATATTTGTCAGAATGTATAACCGAATAGTGAATTTCCTCAACTCTACGCTTGGATTAAAACTAAAACGCATCGGAAACATTGACCAAATAGAGTCGCTTGCTGACCAAATTCAAAATCTTCATATTTTACGCAGACTTGCTGCCGGAGAGCATGTATCATCCGCGGAATTTACTAGAATAGTAAGGCCCAGCGATGATGCAGACAGTCGCCTTACTCCACTTGAGCGCAAGTTCAAGATCCAAGGCGATATCGAAGTTTCTCGGCTTGAGAGTGATCAGTACAATCCAGAGACTGGCATGGTTGCGTTGCCTTCACTCCCGAAGAGGATCGCGAATGCGTGGCTGAGGGCTATGTCAGGTTTCGTGCAGCCGATACCAATGCTTCGCATTTTGTCTGAAAAGCTGGCAGACAGCTTTGCAGATACGAGAAGGATTGCTGGCCAACATGGTGATGGCCTGATGATGAAGTACTGGGATTTCGTGGAACGAAACAAGGGTATTATTCAGGATATCAATAAACGCCCGCAACGTGAAATTAAAGTTGGGCGTATCGTTAACGGCGTGTTGGTGACGACGTCAATAAAAATTGATGTGCCAAGACTAATGTATATTGCGCAGCAGGTCATGGCCGAACGAGCTATAGGCAAAATAAAGGGCGAAGATGGCAAAAAGATCTTCTCGACTTTCGTAATGGAACCGTGCGAAGGGAACACAGATAGAATATTCATGCTGAATGATGCATTGAAAGATGGGGTGCTCAGCTCGCTACGTGAAGACGAGATCAGGATCATCAAGGATCTGTCTGATCTGAGTAACAGTGAGATGTACCCACTGGTCTCAGGAGTGTACAAGAGCGGTACTGGAATGGACCTTGAATGGCGTCCATTTTATTTGCATATCAAACGAGATCCGACATTGCTTACAATGTCTAGGGAAATGAGCGAGTTGGCGGCGAGAATACAAATGATGCCGCTGACGTATGGGCTTTCTCCTGAATCTTATTCAATTGTGCGCCAGATGAGAGGTTCTGGCCTGCCAGTTGTAGCGTCGAATATTTTCCAGGCGTCTTATGACGCATTCAGAGACGCGTCGCATTTCGTCAAGGCGTCATATGTCCGCGCATGGATTGGGGCAAATATCACAAAGAATACACCACTCGTTGAGATGCTCAGCCGTGGCGAATCTGGGAGGATTATTCTCGAATATTTCAGAGACATGCACTCCAAGGTCGGTGGAGTTGTGAACATTGGTCTTGACAATACAGACAAGTGGATGAATGCAGTATTGAATAGGATGACAGTTGCGCGCCTCGGGTCTCCATTTGTTTGGGCAAAACAGCCGATGTCGTTATTCGCCGGAGCTCAGTATTTCAATGACATGAAATATTTGCGCGCTGCGTTTAGCAAACGCCGCAATCAAATATTTGAAGAAGTATTGAAGAGATCGGCATATATGCAGCGCAGAGTCAAAGAACGGCAGTATGATGTCTTTATGGCCGGAGTAAACTATGACCACAAGACAAAAGATCCGCTTCTAGAACATGGTCAAAAAATTGTGACGACCGGCATGGGGGCTGGTGACTTGTACGCGATGAAGGCCATTTCAGCCATGGCAGCGGACTATGTGTCTGAAAAATTCCCGAATCTCAAGGGCGAGGAGTACTGGAATAAAGTTGCAGAGGAAACCGACAAGGCGGTTCAGTACAGTCAGGTCGCGACTGATGATCTCGACCGTACTATGTATGAAAGAAATGTAACAAGCCCGCTCAAGCGGATGCTCGTATACATGTATGGCGCAAGGGCGAAACAGGCCAATCTTCTTTTCGATGCGGCCGTCAACGCGTGGATCAGAAGGGATCGCGATTCAATGCATAGATTGACCATTGCTTTATTGGCGACTGGGTTGGCGCAGTCTGGTTCAATTGCGATGGTAGATTTGGCGCGTTCGCGCATGCGTCGAGCGATGTCCGGTTCTGGAGATGATGAGAACGAGAGCATTGCGCAAAAGGCGGCCGCATTTGCGTTGTTGACGATGGAGAACGCTCTTGGGTCTGCTCCCCTTTCTGGCGAATTTGTTCCGGCCATCATGTCGCCGTTGTACTACAGTGTCGGTGAACGTGAACTGGCTAGGTTGCGCAGTGCGCGCATTGGGCAGGGCGGCGTCTTTTCGCAGGCCTATCGCGATGCGCATTCGCTGTTTGTGTTTGCGAGAGACCTGTTGTTCCTTGAAGCAGACATGAAAGCGGCCAGGACTCGATCTGAAAGGAGAATGGTTGAGAACAAATTCGCCTTTAGTATGCGGTCTGCGCGGAAAGCTCTCGTGCGAACGATTGCAGAACTGACTGGTCTTCCGTATCATCATGTCGTGTTAGAACTGTCGTTCCTGAATGAAGGGAAATCGGCACGATGAAAATCGGACTGAACATTGATTCTGGGAAAACGGTTGAACCGCTCGGCGTGATTCATGGAGGAGCATGGAGCCCGTCTAGGGCGACGCCGGAAATTGTGGGCAGTGTCCTTCCGATCGAGGTGCGCGTGTACAATGTTTCAGACGGGGTTCCAGAGAGTGACGACTCCGTGGTAGGTGGAACGCTGGATTTATACGGTTTCTCGCCGGATGGCGATCTGGTGTACTCAGCACCAGGCCTCACGGAAACTGGCGGTGTGTTTTCTGGTGTGCTGAATTTCAATTCGATTGAACTCGTACAGAAGCTCGGGACGTACCGGCAGCTAGCGACTCACTGTGTGATTTCCGTCGTCGTGGGCGATGTCGTGAAGTGGTGGGGATTCGAGTGGGTCGTTTTGAATTCGCCGTACGTGTCGTCTGGCACGTCGCCGTTAGAGTATCCGCCGAAGGTCGTGTCTGGCGTAGTTGCCGTGCCGGATGGGCAGAACTACGTTGACGTGTCATTGGCCTTGGAAAACGATCCATCGTCTGTTATCGTAACGGTGGAATGCCCTGGAGACACAATCGTGCTTGGGACGCTCCGTGGTAGCCCAACGAGAAATGGGTTCACTGTGGCGTTGACAGCACCGGTTGGTGTGGGCTATAAGGTACATTACGTGGTG
>ERZ795046.3365-NODE-3365-length-12683-cov-5.849145_pt1 | contig 12683 bp, 14 predicted proteins | sample MGYA00375130_ERZ795046 | MGnify/ENA primary metagenome ERZ795046 (study PRJEB30175, sample SAMN05720202) | activated sludge metagenome | isolation source: anaerobic digester from wastewater treatment plant | place: Japan | collected 2015-05-15 ...
GGTTCACTGTTCCAACCCTTAGAATAAGCTGTTACCTGGACATGATGCTCAGGCCAGACATTTGCTGAAGTCTTAACATCCACAATCCAAAGCTCACCATCAATCTCCACCACCAAATCTATCGTTCCAGCATAAGCATAGTCACCCCGTACATCATAATCTACCCTGAGCTCATTAGAGATGATTTTAGGGTTAAATTTGCGATACCAGGCTAAGAAGGCCTGTATACATTTACGCCCTTTAGAACTCAATTCTTCAGCTTTTATAGTCTCTCCTTGAATCAACCGTTCTATCGTCTCATGTACCAACGTCCCCTCCTCTGCCGCCTCTTCCATGATCCGTTTACTTTCCTCTTTACCGTTCTGCATTTTCCAGTCGATCAAAAACGGGCTTTTTGGATAAACAGCTCCTAAGATTGTGGTGACGGATGGTACCCAGCGATCTCCGATTGGATAAAATCTTTCTTCTCCTACTTTTTCGATGAACATAGTTATTTTTTTGGAAATAAGTTTTTAATCTCTTCTCTTACAATCCGTTCCATACAAGGATCAAAATCAAGCACCCATAATTTACGAGTAGGGACATCAAGGATAGCGGATATGATATACATTCGTTTTAAGGGCGGTGTGACCCCTCGGTAGTAGTTGTATATACTTTCTTTAGTAACGGGGGTTAAAACGAAGCCTAATGAGTTTTGAATGGCATTCGTACGGTCAGCTACCTCCTGGGCTGTGAGACCAGCTCGGGAAACGTAGGATTTGAGATTGTTGGCAATAATTTTCATATATTGGCTTACTAAAAAGGTAAATCAACGGCTGTTCCCTCTGAATCCACTTCACCACCAAAAGTCTTTTCAACCTCTTGGATGAGCGCATCCCTTGGTATTTCCATCTTTTTAAGTTCTTCTACTAAAAATTCTGCCACTTGGGCAAAATAGATTTTCCAATAAGTTTTCTTTTTAGCTTTCTCTTGATCCACCTCTGGGAACCCATGGAGGTTATTTTTCCCATCGTAATAATACGAGGTTAGCTTTTTACCGTCTTGCTGAACAGAAACCCCTGTCTTGCGTTTACCACCTTCAATTTCGAAATCATAAGGATGGACGGTTACCTCCTTGGTAAGATCAGCATTCTTGATCTTTGAAGCGAAATCCTGAAAGTACCGACCAGCTACGTTGAGCTGAAGGTGAGCATCATCAAACTCAATGTTGCAGGTTTCCCCATACTCTGATTCTTTGAACTCAATTTTCTCAATCTTCCCTGTCCAAGAAATAAACGGAACTTCCCACTTCTCTCCTTTTACCCCATTCGGCAACTCGTACTGTCGAAGTCGTGCTTTGTCGTCATGCGGGCCCACTGGCTTCACTATTTGGCCTCCGATAATTTTAAGGTAAGGCTTTGTGTTACCTTCATACATTTGTCCTGACATATAAGAACTTTATAAAATAATACTTTATTCAATCTTAACATTTAGATACAGAATAGTCAATATTTAAATATGGTTTATTTAGTTGACATGAAGATTTAGGAGGGGTATTATTAGTACGTGGATTGCGACCCACAAACAAAAGGATGCTAAAACAAAGTAGGGTTACTCATGCGACTGTTTGGGTCGCAAACTATCAACTTTTTCTCAGCATTCTAAAAGTTGGCAGTCGCAGGAGTAGCTCTATTTTTTTAAACAAAAATAAATATGGGGTGGAAGGTACCTATAGATACAGATATAACTGATCGTTATGGTTTTTCAGCTTTTGAAGAGGCTGTTTGGAGTTATATTTTGGTTCGATGTAGAAGAGAACCTATTACTATTCCAATTCGAGCCGGAAATAAAGTTTATCAAGTTGGCTTAAATAAGGGAGAAATGATATTCAACCTATCTCATTACGCAAAAGAAATGGCTTGTTCTAGGCGACGAATAGAAACTGCAATCCAGGTGATACATCTGAGTGCATACCAACTGCACATTGAGAGAAAGCCGTATGGTCTCATTATTAAGCCATTAAATCTAGATCAAATTTTTAAAATGAGCATTGAACGTAACTTGTCCGCTAATTCAACGCGAAACCAAATGAAAACCATATATAAGAATAAGAATGTAAGAGAGAGAGAGGGGGGAGAAGAGACCCCCACCTTGACCGAGGATGAAAATGTTTTGCAAGATGTTAACCTTAAAGCTTCTAATGCTCTTAAAAAGGAAATGGGTCTTTTAGAATGGTTTGATAAGCACAATGAGATAGAATACTCATTAAAAATCTCTGAACTCTCTATCAGGATTGGTAAGAATGAATTGACTAAAAGGTTCCGCGACCTGCTGGCGCAACCGTTCCACCGCGAGCGGTTCAACGAGATCAAGTATGTGTATGAAAGGTTAGTATCTTATATCCCTAACTAGGTTTATTATGGAAATGTTACCTAATACTAAAAGGAAGAAAACAGAGGTTGATATACTTTTTGCTATCGCGAATCGTGTAGAGTTTCTTGATATGTTTGATTTTTCTGATGAAGATTTTTTTTATGCTGAGAATAAATTGGTGTTTAAAAAGATTTTAGAGTTACGTACCGATAAAGATACGATACCTTTGGATTCTATTTTAGCTTCTTTAAGCGATCAATATAGTGTTTTGCCTTATATCGAGGCTATGGCTAATAATGTTGGTATAGCTGGACACAGCCCTAAGACCTTTGTTGAGCTATGTAAGGTTCTAAGGGAAGATACAAGGAAGTTCCAACTTAAAAGAATGTTAAGCCAGTCAAACTCTAGCGAAGATTTTTTAGAGAATCTTACAAGGCTTTTACCTGAGCCTGTTCAGAATTTCCAAACTTTTGAACAACAAGAGGCCGCATATTTTGATCTTGTACGTCAAAGAATTGAAAAAAGATACCAGGGTAAAATTATCGGAGTTGAAACAGGATGGAAACACTTTGATGATAAAGTTGCTATGGGGCCTGGTGATTATGTGGTAATTGGAGCCAGAACAAGTATAGGTAAAACAAGTTTTGCTCTTAATGTAGCTATGGAAGCCGCTGCACTTCGGCAAAAAGTTTTGTTTATTTCGTTAGAAATGACAGAGGATTCTATTTTTGACAAAATAGCTTCAAGGTTTTCAAAAAGTAAAATTTGGGAGTTCGCTAAGGGACATGTGAACGAATCTATTATTGCCGAAGTCCAAAGAGAAATGAGTGTTATACGTGAAAATATGAAGTTTATGTATTTACCAAACTGCACGAGTGCACAGGTCTCTCATTTTGTGAAAAAACAGGATCATGTTGATTTGGTTGTTGTTGATTATCTCCAATTGTTGCGTGATACAAGCGGAAAAGGAGAAACAGAAAATATCCGGTTAGGTAGGATATCAGGGAATTTAAAAACTCTAGCAGGAGAACAAAAGTGCGTCATGCTTGTCCCAGCTCAGTTGAACCGCGAAAGCGAAAAGAACAAGCGTGAACCTTATTTATCAGACCTTCGGGATTCTGGATGTATTGAGCAAGATGCGGACAAGGTGCTTTTGTTGCATCGCCAAGATAGACAGTCGGTTAATGCTAAATTGATTCTTGCTAAGAACCGGACAGGTGCAACAGGCGAAATCTTTTTTGATTTTGATCCTGAGAGATCTTTTTTTGAGGAGTGCAAAGATCAAGATTTACAAAATCGAGAAAAAGAAAATGATGAACAGGATGTACTTGATTTTTAAACGTATGCAGATCCTTAAAGGTAAAAATTTCTATCACAAAGACCGTATCTGGCTCGAATGTCAGGTAAATTACTTTGTACAATCGAAAGCAGCCGAAGGGTACTATAATGAGTTTTTGTCCTTCAATAAGCCAAATAACATCCTTCTCGTTTGGTGGGAAGAAGAGCTTGATTGAAAAATAAAATAGGGTAAAGTGTAATTAACTTAATAAAACATTATGGCTGGTGGTAGACCATTGAAGTTTCAATCTGTTGAAGAACTTCAAGCTGGTATTGATAAGTATTTTGCTGAAACGCCTAAAGATGAGTGGACTGTAACAGGGCTAGCTTTAGCATTAGATACAACCAGAGAACTGTTCTTAGACTACAAGGATAAGCCACAGTTTTCCGACTCGATAAGCAAAGCCTACCTGAAAGTACACAACTCTTATGAGATCGGGCTGCGGAAAAGAGGCAATGCAGGAGATATATTTGCACTCAAAAACTTTGGCTGGAAAGATAAAAACGAGAATGAAGTGTATGGCAAAGATGGAGGGCCTATTGATCAATCAATTAAAGTCGAATTTGTAAATGGTAAACGTCCGGATACCTCAGAAGTTTGAGTCTCTTTTCACTCCATCCAGGTATAAAGCTTATTATGGAGGCCGTGGAACAGGAAAGAGCCATAGTTTCGCAGCGGCTCTTGTTTTGATGGCAGCGTCAAAACCTATTCGTGTACTTTGTGGTCGTGAGATCCAGAAATCAATTAAAGATTCCGTCAAGAGATTAATTGATGATAAGATTACAGAGTATAAACTCAACAAGTTTTTCACTTCGACTGAGACAGAGATCCGAGGTACAAACGGGTCGCTTTTTTTGTTTGCAGGGATCAAAACGAACCCTGAGAGTATTAAGAGTATGGAAGGAATTGATATATGTTGGATAGAAGAGGCTTCGACAATAAGTTTGAGGTCGTTAGAGTTCCTTGTACCGACGATTCGTAAAGAGGGATCAGAGATCTGGTTTACATGGAACCCTGAGAACGAGTTAGACCCAGTGGATATTATGTTTCGTGGTAAAACTCCGCCTAATAACTCTATTGTCCAGGAGGTTAAATGGTATGATAACCCTTGGTTTCCCGAGGTTTTAAAGGAAGAGATGGAGTTTGACAGGTTGAACAATCCTGAGAAATATATGCACGTCTGGGAAGGTGGGTACAGGCTTGTAACTGAAGGCGCGTATTACGCGGAACAGTTGGCAAAAGCTATACATGAGAACAGGGTTACAAGAGTCCCGTATGATTCGCAGTACCCTGTAGTCGCTTCGTTCGATTTAGGGATTTCAGACATGACAAGCGTCTGGTTTGCGCAAGTAATAGGGTTTGAAGTGAGAGTAATAGATTTCCTTGAGAGCAACGGGCAACCGATTGACTGGTACGCTAAACAGATGAGAGAGAAACCGTATACTTATGATCAAGTTATTTTACCGCATGATGGTAGGGCCAAGAGTTTAGGAACAGGTAAATCAATTGAAGAGGTTATGAGAAGCTTAGGGTTCAACGTGACGATATGTCCGAATATAGCGGTCAAAGATGGGATTGATAACGTCCGGTCATTTTTAACTAAATGCTGGTTTGACCAGGAAAAATGCAGTGAAGGGCTAAAGCATTTACGTTCGTACCGAGAGAACTACGATGAGAAACTAAGAATATCAAGAGGGCCGCTCCATGATGAGCATTCACACGCTGCAGATTCGTTCCGGTATCTAGCGGTCGGCCTCAAAAAACCTATTGATACAAAACAAAGTCTAGAAGCCGTCAAAGATTATTACAAATCCCCTGAAAAGACGTTTACAGAACTCCGAAATGTTGGTATTCCTACAATAGAAACTCTTTAACAAAACAAAATGACCGAGAACGATTTAGTAACGAAAACGCAGACGCTTATACAGGACGCTTTTGACGTGAAACAGCGTCAAGACTCTGAGAATCAGAGTATTTTAGCGTTGTTTGCAGAAGGATTCGAGACGGTAACACCAACTGGCCCACGGAAGATTTCGTCGTTGATGTTACAACAGATCATGTGGAAGATTATGAACAAGTTAAAGCCGTTAGACTTTGAGTTACACGGCAACTCTAAACCTGAATGGTTAGAGCAACTGATGACTTGGGGGCTTGCTACGATGGCAGATAAATCAGAGTTTTTGAGAAACTTGGGTGTAAAACAAGGTGTAGACTGGACAACCGTTTTATTGGGTGATTCGTTCACGATGTTTGGAAGTCAGGAGAATGAAGAGATCCCGATTATTAATTCGATGATCCCGAACTCTAACTTGTATGTAGACCAATATGCAACGCTTATGCGGACAACCAAAGGGCGGTCAGCAACGCAAGCGTTAGCTATATTTTCGATGGATCCTTCGCAAGGTTGGCGGATGTTCCCGAGTCTCAAAAGAGACAAAGTTAAAGGCCAGATTCCACGAGAAATAAACCGGATAGCGAACATTGAGACAGGTCGAGACTTTTATCAGACATACCGGATTCAGAGTAACATTTTGGAAATAGGTTACTATTTTGATATTCAGGATCCAAAGCGCCCAGTAATGGGGATTATAGCGGGTGATAGTTGTAAGGTTGTAGGTAAGTTCGAGAAAGACCAGTACCCGTTTATGATGGACAACCAGCCTTATATACCGATTTCACAGAAAATGTGTATGCCAAGTGCTGAAGGGTTTTATAACTATGGTGTTGGTAACTTACTTTTCAAGCTCGCAAACGTATCACGAGGACTTCAGAATATGGCACTTGGACATACTGAGGATTCAACGTACCCGCTCACACTTGTGAATGTACCGCAAGGTAAAGCTTCAGAGTTTTTCCAATCACTTCAAGAAGCAGCAAAAGGCAGAGCACAAGGTAAAAAGCCTATTGTACCTATCGAGTATGATCCAGCTAATCCGAACGGTAACAGAATAGCAGCTCAATCACTGGTAACAAACGCAGCGATGGCAGAGTTCCAGATGATGTATGAGATGATAACTCGGGAGATCCAAAGGTGTGGTATTTCGCTTGATGAACCGGATGTTAACCCAGATGCTACTCAGTACCAGATTCTCGCTGAAGAAGAAAAGAGTTCAGCTTGGGTTAAACAGATGCAAGAGTACAACGCACCAGAGTTCAAGTTTGTACTTGAGATGATGCTTGATTGTTCAAAGAAATTTATTAAAAAGAGTAACAAGTCGTTTATTGATATGCCGACAGCGATTGATATTGACGGTATCAAAGTAAAAAACGGAGTGTTTACCATGGGAGCTTGGGCTGACGAGCTGAGAAAAGGTCAATGGTTTTTAACCGTTGATTCAAGGTCAGGTTCTATCCCATCTAACGTAGCCAAACAAACCAGACTTCAACGTGTTCTTGCTCTTTTACAGCCAGGATCACCGGAGGCAATGAAAGTTATTCAAGAGATCGCAGCTCTTAACGGCCGTGAACTAAGTATCACTCCACCGCAACCGATGCCAGGAGCTCCACAAGAAGGTCAACCTGTACCTGCAGAAGGTGGCCCACCGCCACAAAGTGAAGTCCCAACAGCTCAACCAGCAATGGGTCAACAGATGTCACCACAGATGCTCAAAATGTTAACCGAATAAAATGAAATATCTTTTAAAGTATTTTAAAAATTTAAAACTCTTTGACAAAAAACCAGAGTATAGTTTGGAAGTTGTAGGCGACAAAGTTAAACGGAACGACCTAGCGTATTTTTGGGACAACAACGCTTCAGAGTTACAGCTTTTAACTGCTGTGAAACTCATGGAGTTTACCCGTGATACGAGTTTCACAAAAGAAGAGTTAGACGCTTATAAGCTAGGGTTATCAGAGATCCCGTTGTTCCTTGAACTGTGTTCAAAAGAGTACAAAAAATCACTTGCCCAACCAACCAAATAAACTTATTGTATATTCAACAAGAGGAATTTACCTCTTATAGTAACTTAACAAACCGGACACATGTCTGATCAAACACAGGGACAAGTTGAGCAAGTATTTGCCAGCAATGGTTCCTCTGAGGTGGTGACAGCAGCCGCAGAGAACATGAAAAATGATTCAATGCAAAAGCCAGATTTAGGCGCTATCAATCGTGAACGTCAAATCAAAGTCTGGGCAGATCGAGTCGAAAAAGGTGAAGTATCAGTTGACGAATTACCTGAAGGTCAAGAATGGTTAAAACCATTAGTGGCCCAAGAGATTCAAACAAGAGCTTCAGCTAACGACATCGATGCAATTGTAGAGCGTAAACTTGCTGAAGCCGAACGTAAACGACGTTTAGCTGAAGAAGAAAACCGTTTTAAACAGTTGCAAAAGAAAGCTCAAACACTTGATATTGAAGAGTCTGATAAACAGATGATTCAGGACGGGTACGCTCGATTAGTTAGTAAAGGAATGGGCCACGCTGACGCTCTCGAAGAGTCACTCGCTATCTTTGAAGCTTTGCAAAAAGGTGGAGAGGCTACGATTCAAGAGATGAAAAAGCGTATGGAGATTCCTGTCCAAACTAAAAAAGTTGATGATAGTGAGCCAGAATTTGGGACTGAAGAGTTCGCCAAAAAAGGCACTCCTGAACAGCGTATAGCTAAGATGGAAGCTTTATTAAGTCAACGCACAGGTCTCACACTAAGAGCACCAGGCGAAGGCGAAAACCGAAGGCAAAACTCTTGAGGAGTCGGGATTGTTAAGTGAAATCTATTCACTTAACTATCTTACAAAATGGCTAATACAATGACAGCTCTTAATCCTACACTGTGGCAATCCACAGTCCAGGATTATCTCACCAACATGCTCGTAGCAAAACCTATTGCTATGACCAAATTTGAAGTTGGTCTCGAATACGGACGTATCATTGAGTTCCCAGAACTTTCTGATGTTTACCTTCAAACTTACACCCCTGGTACAGATCTTACAGGTCAACCAATCGTTTCAACATCGTCTCAGTTAACTATTAATACCGCAAAAGCGGCTCTTTTGGATATCGACGACATTGAAAAGATCCAGGCTAAAGCAGATTACCAGGTAGCACTTTCTAAACAACTTGCGTACCAACTCGCTAACGACATTGACGCAGCTGTACTTTCGACAGGTGTATCAGGTGCAGCTTTAACTGCAACTGGTGGTACACTTGATACAGCATCTATGTATCAGGCTATGCTTGACGCAGATACTGTTCTATATCGAAACCGTGCGTACTCTAACGGCGCTCAAAAGTTCGCTGTTATGCCACAAAAATACCGAAACCTTCTCGCTTCGACTTTCGTAGCCAACGGGTTCAACTCTGCAGATACAACTCTTCGGAACGGTTTTGAAGGCTTCGCTCAAGGCTTTGATGTTTACTCTTCAAACAACCTTCCAGCGTCTCAAGCTCTTACAATTGCAACTAACCCAACAGCTAACGACACCATCACTTTGTTTGGTGTAACTTTGACGTTCGTAGCTTCAGCTACAAACGCAGGTGAAATTACAATTGGAGGTAACGCTGCAGCTACTCATACAAATCTTTCAAACTTCATCAACAACACTTCAACAGGTTTCGTAGACGTATCTCAAGAAAACCGCTCAATTCTCACAAACGCTCGTGTAGCTATCTCTTCTTGGGGATCTAACCTCGCAACTATTACAGGAGCAGGTTACATCGGTGGTACATCAGTGTTCACTTCTGGTAACAACTTCTGGGGTACAGAAACAACCAAAATCCTTTTTGGTGTAAAAGGAGCTATCGCTCTCGCAACCCAAATGGAACCTACTATCAAATTCTCAGACAAACCTAAACAGTTTGGTAACTACATGAAAGGTATCGACCTTTACGGAACTAAAGTATTTAGCCGTTCTGGTAAACGTCTCTACGCACTCACAGTAAACGCTTAATCTTTAACCCAATAAAAAGATGCCTTCAAAGAATCCAAATTACCTGGGTAAAGTACGAAGCACAGTCAACGGTAACTATTATTTCCCTTCGATGGTAAACGGTGGAACAGCTACAGCCAAAGCTTGTACTGGTGATACCACTTTAACCACCGCAGATCTTGGGAAAATCGTTACGAATACTGGAGCTAGTGGAACAGTAGTTGTAACACTTCCAGCAGCTAACACTTGCCGAGAGGCTACGTTACGTTTTCATCTTTTTGCAGCTCAAATTCTACGGGTTTTACCGCAGACAGGAGAGGCAGTTTGTTTGAACACGTCTAACGTCGTCACAAAATATCTCAATATTGCCGGAGTAATTGGCAACTATTGTGAACTCTATTGTGATGGTACTCAATGGATCGTGACCCACTATTCAGGGGTAGTCACAAAAGAAGCTTAAAAAGTTTTCAAAGGAGGTGGAGAGATTCACCTCCTACTCAAAGTTTTTTAAACAAACATTCCATGGTTCACAACAGACGAAACTTAATTTAACTTTTTAATTTTATGATCTATGTAAAGCCGAGAGTAGCCGCTGAGATGACACTAAGTGTTACAACTTCAGCTACTCCGTTAATGACCCTCATTGATACCGCTGGCAGTGGCACATCAGCAGGAAACTATTACCTGGCTGAAAAGCTTTGTAACGTTGTTAGGATTACCCCTACAACAGGGTCTATCCGGTACGGTTGGGGAATTGACCCTACAACAGCAAACGGAGCGTACCTTGGTAACGGTAACTATGAGTATATTGCTGGTGACCTGTCAAACTTACGGCTTATTTCGACTTCTGGAACAGCCACAGTGTCAATTGTATATTATCGTGCAAACGGTAGTGAACTGGCAGCAATAGCAGGAGGCGGAGGTGGTGGAGGCGGAGCTTCTTCTGGTGTTTACGCTGAAGATTCAGCAGCAACGAGTGGAGACAACGTTGTAGCTATGGGAGCAGTTCGTCAAGATACTTTGGCAACTTCTACTACAACAGACGGTGATTACTCTTGGGTTAAACAGGATGTTTTAGGTGCAGCTTACGGCCGTGAAGTTTATGCAACTACAGCCGAAGATAATACGGTTGGAGTTTTTAAAGTCGAACAACGTTTTAGTTATTCGTATATATCGAGCGCTACCACCACAACAGTAAAATCTGGAGCTGGATTTTTGAACGCAATTACGATTACAGAAGCTGTCGCCTCAACAATCATTGTTTACGACAACACGGCGGGGTCAGGAACTATCATAGCTTCTTTCGTGGCTTCCGCTGGTGTTGGTACTTATCATTTTAATGTCTCTTTTGGTACGGGGCTGACAATCGTCACCGCTGGAGCGTCAAAACTCACAACATCTTACCGTTAATTTTTAACGCTTATTTTAGCATGAAATACACAATCTTAGAACTCGGAAAAGACACCAAAGTTAAATTCGACCATGACGACGGGTCAACTTCTACTCAAACAATCGCGAACCTTCCAATTAATTCAAAAGAAGCTCTTGAAGCAGCTTTGATTGAATACGAAAGGGCTTATGTGGCAGGTAAAGAATTTGAACATAAACAAGCAGCAGCGGAAGTACAGGCTTTGGTCGGCAAACCACAAGAGGTAAAAGAAGAACCTTCTAACCCTGAATAATGCCTAGAATAAGCACGCAAGCGCAATTTTACAGGTCGGTTAAATCGAACGATTCATCCGCTGATCGTTATATTACGTTTGGATCACACGCGACTTACAAACTCAATACGGCTGGCGGCATGAGTGTTTGGTGTCGGCGGGGGGCTTGGCGTACCGACGGTGAGAACGTGATGGAATTATACGGCACTGGTGGGTATGTACGAATATCTATGACAGGATCAGCAATGAGCCTTACGGCTTTTGCCAACAGTTCTACTATCGCATCTACCACATACACAATCGTAAGCGGCGCTAGAGAACAGTGGCATAATGTTGTAGTGACTTGGGATTCATCTTCTATGGATGTATACCTCGATACGACAAGAGTCATTAATGTAGTTGGCGATAAACAGCTTTCATTCTCAGCTAACCCTACGTTTTTCGTTGGGGCTGGTAATGCGGCGGGATCAGGATTCTTTTTTGACGGTTATACGACGCGAGCAGCGCTCTATAATGCGAAGCTGTCACAAGCTGATGTTAATAAAATCTGGAACACTGAAAGTCCATCGTCTGAAGTATCTGCTTGGGATTACACGGATAAATCTGGTTCAACAATTACGCTCACCCGTGGAGCAGGCAATAACGGGACTATTATTCAAGGGAGCATTCAATTAGATGTACCTGTTCGGCCTCGTGTACCACTACGCAACGCAGCGTATGCAGTCGGTTTAACAACAGGAAAAATACAAGCATCAGCCAATTCAGGGATTTCAGGGGCGTCTGCATGGACTATAGGCGGCTGGATATTTATTAACAAGATTAACGGAAGTGCAACAGGTTATGATTTATGTTTTGGTACGGCGGGTGGTGGTGTTGGGAGTCCTTATGTAGGAATAGATAATGGCTCTTTTTCACTAGGCTTTACTGGGGTGATCAACACTTCAACGATCAAAGCGCAACAATATCTTGGAAAATGGGTACATTTGGCTGGTTCATATTCAGGTGGGACAGGGGGGACTTTCAGGCTGTACCTAAACGGTAAGCAGGTTTATGCGATAGCTTACGGTGGTACACCAAGTCTTACCAATGGTGCATTTATGGTTAACAATTATCTTAATAGCAGTTCATACCAGCTTTACGCTGCTTTTTCTGGGGTGTTTTGGTGTACTACAGAACTTAGCGAAACAGACATATACAACCTTGCTAATGGGATAAGTATCCCAACAGTTGCTGGCTACTGGAAGCTTGATGAAGGTACAGGTAATGTTGCTACGGATTATTCAGGAAATGGCACGAATGGCACTATATTCAGTGGTTCATGGGTTGATGGTCCAATTATGCAAAGGAACATTATTCAGAACACGCCATACTCTGTATTGTTCAACGGTTCAACTCAATATGGAACAGCAAATATCAATTTCGGTAGTGCGACCAAGTTTGTCTGGCATGGATGGCTTAAGCCC
>ERZ795046.3379-NODE-3379-length-12654-cov-36.237955_pt1 | contig 12654 bp, 19 predicted proteins | sample MGYA00375130_ERZ795046 | MGnify/ENA primary metagenome ERZ795046 (study PRJEB30175, sample SAMN05720202) | activated sludge metagenome | isolation source: anaerobic digester from wastewater treatment plant | place: Japan | collected 2015-05-15 ...
TCGTGTTTTAGGCCCCGCCAGTTCCACAGTCCATTCTACTCCATATTTATTGATTATCATCTTTCGCGTTCCTCATGTTCTTCTGTAACAACAGGTAAAACGACGGGGAAGCTGATATTGTATGGTGTGATTCTTTCGGTATATATTTGTAATGGAGAATACCTAGTATAAGCTACAGGTATTTTAACAGGCTCGTTGTTAGCACGTGCCTCAGCTATATCATACCATAGCTGTTCTCTAAATTGACGTTGTTGTTGATAGTAGTTTTGGTGTATGCTAAATAGGTCTTGTACAGTCCACTGTTTAGGTAGTGCATTGTATGTTTGTTCATTTACATACAAGAATGGACGTTTTCTGTAATATCCTGCAAATACCACTTGTGGAATTTCTAACTTAAAAAACAAGTCTTTCATAATATCAGCATCATACTCTATTGGTGTACCTTTTTCCATCAGATTTTTTAGAACAGTGGTGAATGACATACGGTAGTAATTTTTATTTTCTTTGAATGCATTTTTGGGAAATTTATATCCTTCGCGCAGTATTTGCAATAATTTAGCTATGCGAAATGGTTGTATGGCTTCTTCGAATTCTTCCGCATAAAAATATTGTGGTACCAACAAAGAATACCGATTCCTTTTGCCATCTAATGTGTATCGTACATCAGCATAAGTTCCCCAAATCGGATGAACTTCTATATACCCTAAGAATAAAAGACCACTTTGTTGTTTAAGCACAACAGGCATCCCATCAATGCTGGAATATTGGTTTATGTCATAATGCCATTGTAGTCCATATTTTTGCAATTTCTGTATCTTCATATTTATATAATACCACATGTGGTATTATATAAGTGTGAGTGAGAGCGCTAAGAAAATTAAAATTCTACCTGACCGAGACAGTGGTTACATTTCTGTTGGAACTAGTGATTATATGAGAGCACAAATTAATTTTGGTAATGTTGCTGACTACAACAGCATAGAGAAACTAGAACAAGAGCAAATTGATGACAAGTACATACTACGGTGGACTGCAAGGTTTGATAAGTCGTTGATTGATTGGAATCGTGAGTTACAGGGAGAAATGATTTTTAGACGAGCACACTCGGGGCTTATTTACAAGCCGCGTGTGTTTGGAGAAACAGGAATGTTAGTGTTGTTCACTGACTGGGGTTTTATACTTGAATATAGTTATGATAATTTGCTGACAACACTCACTACGGCACGTATTTGGTATAACAAAATACCATACAGTAAACAGCCGCATATAGTAGTGTCTGTCGCTTCTCCAGTTAGTCAAGTGTTATTTGACCTGCCGGAAGTCATCGTACCGCATCTGATTTGGACAAACAAGTACGAGTTACCTCCGCTGTCTGCTGTAGCAATTGAAAGTGGAATTAATACACTTAAAAAAGCGATTGAGCCATTGATAAAAGGGCATCCCACTGAGTTTACGAGGTAATTATCTTGATGCTTCGTCTATTATTACAGGGAAATTGATGTTATATGGAGTTGTTTTTTCTGCATACAATATTATTCTAGAATATGTTTTATCTAAAACTGGTATTTTTACTGGCTCTTTAGCAGCATGTAATGCCGCCATATCATTCCACAATTGTTCCTTAATTTGTTTTTGTCCTTCATATTCACTCTGTAATACATTATAAATGTCATGTACTGTCCATTGTTTAGGTAGTGCCTCATAAATCTGGGTTCGTATATACATAAATGGCCTTTTTCTGTAATATTCGCATGATACCAAATTGGGGACTGCCATTTTAGACAACAAATTGTATACAATCGGTATTACCGACTCGGCATCATCTATGTTTTTCAGCACTGTAGCGAGTGACATGCGATACTGCTTGTAGTCTTCTTTGAATGCACTTTTGGGAAATTTGTATCCGTTGTGCAGCATATGATACCATTCTATTTTGCGTTGTGAATTAACAAATTCTAACAACTCTTCTGCATAGAACGATTGTGGCGTTACCATAAGATATGTTTGTTTGTCTTTGTCTAGTGCATATGGGACATATATGTATGGCCCCCATACAGGGTGTATTTCTAAGAAACCATAGAACGACAACCCGCTTACTTGCTTTAGAATCAATCTAATTCTAATGTCGCTGTCTACTTGTTCCGCAAGTGTCACATCCCATAGTAGCCCGTACTTTTGCAACCTCATATAATAATGATACCATATATGGTATCATACGAGTATGAAGGCTACAACAATCAATATATTGCCACGCGAATACTACGGTCACATATATGTGACACCGCTGATGTACCCAAACAAAGATTATGTACTTAACAGTAGTATAATAGAGAAGCTAGAACAGGAGCAAATCGACGACAAGTACATACTACGGTGGACTGCTAAGCTTAACCAATCTGTGGCAAAAGATGGAGTATGGATGGATGCTGAAGATGTTTTTAGACGTTATCAGTCGGGTTACATCTACACACCTAATGCTTTTGGTAAAACTGGGCTTGTAGTACTATTCACTGATTATGGCGCTATTTTAAATAACAGCGATAATTTCCCTTCTACACTACACACTACAGCATATATGTGGTATAATGGTTTTTCTCCATTCAGCAAGCCAGGCAACATATTAGCTTTTGCTGCAAAGCCCGTAAGCAGGGTACTACTTGATTTACAAAAAATTATTGTACCTCATATAGTTTGGACAGATAAGTATGAACTACCTCCACTGTCTGCGAGTGTTGTTAACAAAGCTGTAGAAACAATCAGAGATAGTATAGCTCGTCAGCTTGAAGAGCAGATTATCGAGTGACTATCTTACTCTATCTTCGCTCAAATATGTTGTTTTACGTGGAATTACTACGGAAGTTGTGATTCCATATGAAAGTGGTTGTTCTACACATAATGTAGCCAATCTTCCAAATGCTGAGTAATCCATAGTAACAAGTTTGATAGGCTCTTTGTCTACTTTTGCTGCGATGTCGTACCATAATAATTCACGTGCTTTTCTTACACTGTCATAGTATTGTTTATGCGCTTCGTACAGGTCATTTAAGGTCCATACACCAGGCAAATTATCGTGTATCTCGTCTTTGGCATAAAGATATGGACGGACACTAGTATAATCTACATACACAAAAGGATAGTGATTAGCCCTTTGTAGCATGTTGTATGTGGCATCTTCTATTGTCTTGATAGTATAATTAGTATATTTCTTAATCTTATTGAATATTGTTTTTAGTGGCATTTTCCATTCGGGTTCATTTGGCATTATAAATTCTTCATCGTCGAATTCGTAAGAATCTTTAAACGCACTTTTTGAGAATGTACATTTACTTTGTAATGTCTTGTATATATCTATCTCTGTCCTATATAAATCTAGCATTCGATAGTCAGCTAGTTGTTCTAATTCTGGCGCAATAAACCATTGATTTCGTATCATATGGTACGGCTTATCTTTTATATAGACCCATTCGGCATCTATGTATGGTCCCCAAAATGGATGTACATATGGCTTGCCAACAAATGTGATGCCACTACCACCATGTTTAATGGATACATTACCTTCTTCATCCCTAAGTTTTACACTCCACGGTATTCCATACGCTATGATTTGCATACGACATCTCCAATATTCTCTACTTTCACACTATTATAATACCATAATGCAGGGTATAATACCAATATGGATATTAAAATCAAAGATGCAAATGATAAAGAGCGCGGATGTGCTTGGCTAGTTAACGTGGAATATTTAAGGGGACTTGCTAACTCTGATTCTCTCCTAGTTGATGCCAACGTCATCGAGAAGCTAGAACAGGAGTATATCGATGACAAGTACATATTGCGTTGGACCGCTATAATTGAAAATGAAGAGGAATTACGCTTAGATGGGGTTAAGCGCACACAATCTGGGTTAATTTATGTACCGAATGCGTTTGAAAAACAAGGATTAGCAGTATTTTTTACAGATAAAAATAAAGTCGATTCTTCCGGTATATGGACAACAGCACACATATGGTACAACGAAATACCATATAGTAAACAGCAACATGTCGCAATATGTATTGCTCCTCCACTAACTCAAACATTGTTTGGTCTGCAAGAAGTTGTTTTACCGCACATGCTTTGGACAGACAAGTATGAGTTACCTCCACTGTCAGTAAGTGTAATCAACAAAGGTATAGAGATAATCAGAGAGAATATTGATCATCAATTTGAGTTGGATCGATAACCGGTTCATTTTGTACAATATAAGTCGTACTTTTGGGTAATACGGTCGGAATGTTGATACCATATCTAGTTGGAGTTTCTACAAACATAGCCTTTTTTGTATAGTCTTCATAAATTGGTATCTTGACGATTTTCCCTGTTGCTCTACACTCGGCTATTTCTATCCAAAATTGTTCGTAAATTCGGTGTTGTTCTTCTAATTTATCTGCTACTATCTCTGCTAAATCATTTATTGCCCACTTATTAGGTAATTTGTCGTATATTTCTTGTTTGATATACAAGAAATCTCTTCCTTTAGAGGCAACGACATACACATCAGGATATAAACTTGTTTGTCTAAATAAATCACTGACTATTTGTATATCTTGTCCCGTTACTGTGGGGTCTCTATGCAATACAGTTGTAAACGACATACGGTATTCTTCTTTATACGGCTTGAACATGCTCTTTGGGAATATGTATCCCTTCTGTAGTATGTTGTACCATTCTCTTATCAAAGGTAGTTTCCCTGTAATATCGCAAAATTCTTCTAACTCTTGAGAATAGAATCTAAAGCGTCTTAATACAGAGTACAGCTTACCCTCTCGGTCTCTTATTGCATAAATTACTGCATGAAAGCCCCGAAACAAATCTATGTTCAAATCTCCCTTAAAATATAATCCATTGTTTTTGAATATTAATTCCTGTTTTCCTTTAGTAATTTCCCATGGAACACCGTATTTTTCTATTGTCATCTCGTTACCTCCGTTTCTTGTATAACATAGTTTATGCTTTTAGGCATTTTTACTATACTGTTAATCCCATATTTTGAAAACTCTTCTCTTACTATTTGTATATCTTTGTTATTTATTAGTAGTGCTCTATGTTCAGCTATTTCCTGCCAAATAAAGCGCCCTTGTACATCATATAATGCTCGGTCTCTACTTTTGATGTGCACTAGCGCTAAAAATGGACCTTTGTATAAATCACAGTACAATACACCTTCCCAACATAGACCATTGTTTTTTTGCAGACAAGTGTACGTAATTTCCTGAGGATTTGTTCAATTCAATAATAAGCCAATTTATTCCATTCAACTTCTTTCCACCTCGTAATTTCCCAAATATGCTGTACTTTGTTCTAACACAGCCGGAAATACAATTCCATAAGCCACACTTGTTTCTGTGTATATATGCGGTAACTTAAAAAGCTCGTCAACTACAATCATTTTGACAGGTTCTTTGTTAGCTCTTGCTCTAGCTATATTATGCCACAAATATTCTCGCGTTTCTTTTTGACTGCGGTGAAATTCTATATCTAGATTGTATAAGTCGGATATAGACCATAATTGTGGTAATTTTTCGTATATGTCGCTTTTAACATACAAGAACGGTCGGTTTCTATAATAGTCTACATAAAAAATAGGCATGTGGTTACCATTATTGAGGATATTAAAAACAATTTCCTCGGGGGTTGGTCGAGTTCCATCAGAGATGTTCTTAAGTGCTACAGCCAATGACATGCGCCAGTATTCTTCGTTAAACTTAAACAAACTCTTAGAAAATTTAATTTCATCATGGAGTATATGGTACCAAGGTATCATTTTCTTAAGATGTATTTGTGTCTCTTCAAATAATGGTTCTAATTGTTTAGAATAGAAACATTGGGACTCGATAAGCCAGTAAGTATTTTTTTGTGCAATAGCTGTGTTCACTTGTATATATGGTCCCCAAAATGGATGTACCTCTAACCTGCCTCTAAATACAAGTCCACTACCTTGTTTCAATAACACATGTCCTACATTATCTACAGATTTGATGTTCCACTGTAACCCATATTCTTCTATTTGCATATCACAACTCCAACACACTGTGTTCAATATATTCGTGCGTAGACAAAGGTATAGTCACTGGCATGTTGTTTTTGCACGCTAGCGCTATAGTGTACCATAGCATTTCTTGCGGCTCTTTTTCTTGGTCGTAATATACATTGTTCAGTTTATATATATCTTGCATAGTCCACACTTCAGGTAAATCCATATAGAGATTTCTACTCAGTAATAAGTTAGCATTATAGCTGTCTACTATTAGTCTATTAGGAATTTCAATGCTTTCGAATAAATCCATCTCTTCTTTTGATACAATTGGCATGTAGTAATACGTTTTGTATTTACTAAACGATGTTTTGTCATATTTATATTCTTTTTGAGTATATTGTACTGTTACATTGGGAATATCAGCGAGTTTTTGTGAATAAAATCTTTGGGTTAGTGGCATCAGATGTTCATTATACTTCGCATCTAATACATGACTCACATTGACATAGTAACTCCAAAATGGATGTAGGCATACAAATGCGTCGCACTTGAATATTAGCCCTTGTTGAGCAATGTACATTTTTCCGTCTAGAGTAGCAGTGACGTCCCATTTCAAATGGTATTCTTGTACTTCCACACCATTATAATACCACAGTATAAGGTATAATATAAATATGATACTTAGGATTGATGAAGTCAACAACACTGTATATAGATATGCATTGTTAACAAACAGAACGTATATAGAATCACAAATCAAGTACTCTGACCTTATTGATGCCAACGTCATAGAGAAGTTAGAACAGGAGCATATTGATGACAAATACATACTGCGTTGGACCGCGTTGCTTGAGAGTAACATGTCACAGACTGGTGGTTTTTTGCGTAGACAGTCTGGTTTAATCTATACCCCAAATGTTTTTGGAAAACAAGGTTTAGTAGTGTTTTTTACAGATAGATATGGTATTACGGAAAAGTACGCTGAAGACCTGTCTACTGTGTGGACTACAGCATATATGTGGTATACGCAAATACCATACAGCAAGCAAGACCACATTGTGGTTTGCACAGCTTGTCCAGTGACACAAGTATTGTTTGGTTTGCAAGATGTTGTTGTACCTAGTCTGCTTTGGACAGACAAGTACGAGTTACCACCGCTATCTATCAACGCTATCAACAATGGTTTGTCAATAATAAAGAGGGAAGTTACACCGTTATTGGACAAGATTAATATCTCTAGATGACTTTTTCTTCTGTATGTATGTAATCAGTACTTTTGTTTAATATTTTAGAGATATTAATACCGTATCTGTTAATTTCAGCTAACATACAAGGTAATTCTAATTCTGAGAAAATTGTCATAGTCATTGACTTTAACTGTATGTACCTGCACATATGCTCCGCGATATAAATCCAACCCTAAGTCTCCGATAAACCATAATCCACCATTTCTTAACGATACTTCTACATCTCGCCCAGATTCCTTTGCTGTTACATTCCATTGAACTCCGTACTTCTCTATTATCAACGTTCATGTTCCTTATCAAAATACACAGTATTATGGTGCAGTATTTTGTGCACTCGTATATTGTATGGGGTTTGTTTCTCATAGTATGTGTAAAGTTCGTTATGCGCGTCTGTTGGTTGTCTTACTATTATCTTGATGGGTTTTTCTGCCGCTCTGCGTTCTGCTATTTCGCGCCAAGGCTGTTCAAATATATTGTACATGTATTCTATTTGCTTTTGTATTGGAGCATATAGGTCTTGTACAGTCCAAGGGTCAGGTAATTGCTCATAAATGTCTTTCCGCACTGTGAGTAATTCCCGTTTCCATGGATACACATATATTGCTTTGGGTATAGTAGTGAGTAAGCCGCTAATTTCTTTGTATTCATCTACAAGCAACGGGATAAAGTCTGTTTCTTCATCATCCTCGTACTTCATACTATACAAAGGAGGGCTCTTATGGAATTTGTAGCCATCGCGTAACTTATGATACCACTTCTTTTGTTCAGCTGTTTCATTGGTCAAATCGCAGAATTGTTCTAGTTCTTCGGCATAGAATAACATTGGTTCTGACGTAATATGTTCTTTATCTATCCTACCTACCCATATATAGAAACCTAAGCAAATATCAATTTCTAGATTACCAATAAACGACAGCCCCCCATTAGTTATAGTGATTTCTACATCGTCTTTGACAGGTTTTGCTATAACTTCCCACTGTACTCCATATTTGTTTATCTGCATCTTACAATCTCCTCAAAATATTGTGTCTTGCGCTGTTGTATAATCGGAAGCGCAATATTGTATTTTATTTGTTCTGTATAGATAGCAACCGCTTCGCTGTCTTGCAATTCTATCGGTATCTTGATTGGCTTCCCAGCTGCTCTGTACTTCGCTATTTCATACCAAATAGATTCTTCTAATTGCTTCTTTTTGTCATAATATTCCTTGTTGATGTCGTATAGGTCAGTCATAATCCAAAGATTTGGTAATTGGTCGTAAACATCTTTAGTTATAGATAAATAGTCTTTCCTAGTACCTGTGATATACTGTATTTTAGGAGGTACTTCTATCAGCAGACAGTAAGCTCGCTCTGTGTCAGAGTACAATGACATTCTGTATTCATTTCCATATGCTTCGAAGTCTTGTTTAGTGTATATTTCCTCATCAGACAGGTGCGATACAATTGCATTAGGCAATTCACTTAATTCTTCTGCATAAAACATCGCTGGCTGATGAAGTGGATAGTTTTTACCTTTTATATCTTGTACGCATGTAATATCCACATAGTATCCCCAAAAAGGATGATAACTGACTACTGGAAAAGGGCTAATAAAGGATAGTCCCTGATTAGCTAAGCGAATTCTTGGGCCTTTAACAGATACCTCCCAAGTAAGGCCGTATTTATGTATCTCCATATTATTATGATACCACGATATATGGTATAATAATAATATGATAGAGTACATGCAGAGACAAAACCTCTTTTATGACCTCAAAGGGAAATACGGCGTTGTTGTGCCCGGCAATTTGATGGATGAGCTATTCAATTATGCTATACAGAAAAATGCAGATACGCTTATAGATGCTAATATTATCGAGAAACTAGAACGCGAACAGGTGGATGACATCTTGAGTGTCAGATGGTCTACTAGATACAATTTTTATAACTGGGAACCTACACTGGAAGAAACATACTATAAACGCTATCAAAGTGGGCTTATATATAAGCCTAACGCACAATTACTAGTGATATATAGCGACTCAGATGTAATAAGCGGTGGTGATTTAAGTACATCTTCTGACAAACCGCTTATTGACCTTACTTATTTCCCTATGTTATTTACGACTACAGCAATGTGGAAGCAACTTGGTATTAAGGGAAACTATATGACCGCATATTTATCCAAAGATGGAGCAATAGAGTTGTTGCAACTGAAACCGCTCATTGTGCCACATATACTTTGGACAGATGAGTATGATTTACCACCACTGTCTGTAGATGCTATTAACAAGACAATTAATGAAATTAAAGAAAGTATTACGCCTCAACGTTCCCGCTGAGCATTTAGAAACACATGTTCTAACTTAGGAGTTCTAATACCATATTCGTTTATTTCTTCTGTATAAAAAGCGTCTCTGTTATCATTATATTCTATTGGTATTTTCAGCGGCTTATGTTTGGCATATGCATCAGCTATATCATACCATAATTGTTCGTGTAATTTCTTTTGTTGTTCTAACTCGTCTTTCAGAACATCGACAATATCTTGTAAAGTCCATGTCTCCGGCAATTTACTATATAGATAGTAGTCTATAAGCAATAATGGGTTTCCATCTTTGGTAGTGACTGTAAGGTGCGGTGACAAATAACGCAACTGTTTTGTCCCCATATCGTCATCAATTGGAGTACTATACATATTGTATCTTTGTCCTCGCAAAATATTGTAGTACTGGTATAAAACAAGGTCTTTCTTATGGAATATAGCATTTACATGTTCTGGTTTGTACACAAGGGGTTCTAGCTGCTCGGAGTAGAACCTCGTAGGATATTTTAGGCGATAGTCGCCTTTATTCGTAATGATAGCAAAATCAAATAGACAGCTTCCGAATGCTAAATCATAGAATGGTTCTCCCACTAATTGCAAAGTTCCTAGGCGGAGTACTACATCACCATGGTCTTTGTATACTCGCCACTGTAAATTATAAGCGTCAATCTTTGTAGCGAACTCTTTCATCGTCACCTCGTAATATATTCACTATAACAGGATGCGGAATACCATACGCATCGTTTTTTTCTGTATAGACACGGTTATTATACTGAGTTAGTATTTTAACAGGCTTGTTGGTTGCTCGGCATTCTGCTATTTCATACCATAATTCATCTCTTTTGTTACTTAAGACGTCATCTTTGCATACATCGATTAAGTCCTGGACAGTCCAAGGGTTTGGTAGTTGTTTATAAATATCACCTTTGATATATACAATAACGTCGTCTTCTCTAGTCCCATCGTGTACATAGGACAGAAAATCAACTACTACGTATTTGGTAAAAGAACCAAGTAATTTACCAGCAGCGCGTGTAGTTTCACTATCTTCAATCCATATCTTACGGGTATATGAATTGTCCCATGTGTCTAATGTAAAATTACTGAATATATATCCATTAGTCAGTGTTCTGTAAGCTTTGTTTAACACTTGCATATCTGGAATAATATCAAACACTGGTTCCAAATGTTCGGAGTAGAACCTCGCAGGATATGCCAAAGGATATGCTATGTCTATCAATATTTGTAAATTGCGTACCCCATAGCCAAAAGGCAGGCTAATGGTTGGTTCGCCAAGCAATTGAAGCACACCGTTTCTCAATAATATACGATTATCTTCTGTAAGAAAAGCTTTCCACCTAAGATTATACGCGTCAAATGTCGAGATGAGCTGTAGATTCATCATACAATATGATACCATAATCACCGTACATAATCTTGCGTGAGGTACGTTCTTTTCTTTTCTAAGATAGTTGGTAACGCAATATTATACTTGTTGTTGGTTTCTAAATATAGAACAGGAGTAACTTCGTATTCAGTGACCAATCTAATTGGCTCGTTGTTAGTACGTGCTTCTGCTATTTCGTGCCATAAAACTTCCATTATTTGTTTAGCACTATCTTGATACTCTTTGTCTAGTTTATATAAATCATGTATTGTCCAGTTTTCTGGTAATTGCTGATAATATTTATCTGTAACATACAAATTGGGACGATTTCTATAAAGTGCCACACGTATATAAGAACCGTGTGCGATGTTGCCCAACATATTATAAACAACTTCACCTGGGGTCGGTGTTGTACCATCAGATTCGTGTTTCAGAACTGTTGATAGGGGCATACGCCAGCGCCAGTCTCCGTAGTCGAATTTGAACATGCTCTTGGGAAATATGTAACCTCTTTGTAGTATTTTGTACCATTCTATCTGTCTTCGTGCGGTAGTGTTATAATCAAACATCACATCTAATTCTTGTGCAAAGAAATGTTGGTGTTCTCTAAGAGTAAGAAACTTGTTTTTACAATACAGCCCATTAACATCTATATAGGGCCCAAAGAAGGGGTTTATGCGTAACAAACCACAAAATACAAGTCCACTACCTTGTTTAAGGTAAACTGTGCCATCTAAGTCCTTAGGCTTCACTGTCCATGTTAAACCGTACTGTTCTATTTGTAGTTGCATCACAATAATATAATACCATAAACTAAGGTATAATAAATGTATGGAATTCAAACAACAATACTTTAGAATAGGAGGACAACAATACTTTAGAATAGAAGAAGTAGGAAAACCTATAAGAACAGGAATACAATATGAATATGGTTTATTGATTGACGTTGGTTATTTGCAAAAACTAATTCAATATTCCGCCAATATTGTCGACGCCAACGTTATAGAGAAGCTGGAACAAGAACAAATTGATGATAAATACATACTGCGTTGGACCGCAAGTATTGATGCTTCCAGATCGACATCGTTTACAGAAGAGAATATGTTTAGTCGTGTGCAATCCGGGCTGATATATGTCCCTAATGCGCTGCATAATACAGGTTTGTTGACATTATTTACAACTCATGGTGAGATTGGCTATAAACGTCAAGACAGGCTATCTGGTATTTGGACTTCTGCATATATTTGGTACAACGAAATTCCATACAGTACACAACCACATATAGTCGTATTTACAGCTTCTCCTGTAACACAAGCATTATTTGGCATACAGAGTGTTTATGTGCCGCGCATGCTCTGGACCAACGAGTATGAGTTACCTCCATTATCTGTCAGCACTATTAACAACGGAATCTCGATTCTCAAGTCGCACGTAGAACAGTTGTCGCAACAATTAGGTAGAACGTTATAGTATGCCGCTCTACTATCTGCTCCTATCGGGTTGTACATAATTTGTGTTTTTAGGCAGTATGTTGTGTAAGATTATCCCATATAGTCCATCGCTTTGTATACCTATTGTTACGAAATTTATACTCCGCTCTATTCCCGTTACTTCCCAATCTATTCCGTATTTAACAATAGTCATCTTTTTCCTCAGAGTGTTCATTTTTGCAATATACTGTATTTTTGCGCGGC
>ERZ795046.3380-NODE-3380-length-12654-cov-14.027145_pt1 | contig 12654 bp, 8 predicted proteins | sample MGYA00375130_ERZ795046 | MGnify/ENA primary metagenome ERZ795046 (study PRJEB30175, sample SAMN05720202) | activated sludge metagenome | isolation source: anaerobic digester from wastewater treatment plant | place: Japan | collected 2015-05-15 ...
TTAGTATCTATACAGTAGGTATTTGGTTTCATGATAATCCTCCTTAAATAATTAAGGATAAATAATTAAACTTAGTAATTTAAATATATACTAAAATGCTAAAAAGGCAAGTAAAAAATTAATTAAAATTTAAAAAAATTATTAATTATCATGAATTTATACCGCTGGCTATACACTTTCGCCGATTGAAATGGCGAAAGGGTATAGTCTTATTGAACATAATCATTAAAAAGTACTGATATGGTAGCATCAATTGAACGCCAGTTAGGAACATTTATTATTTGCTTTTTACCACCTCCACCACGAGAGGTAAGTTCAAACGTGATAGTGCCGCTACTGTCTGATAAGGCAGGCATGTAAAGATCAAGACCTGATAAAAATACTGCTGCTCTTGTTGGATCCCCACCCTGTGAATAGGTATGAAAAACCTGAATGGGGCTTGAAAGGTCGGTTTGTTGGTCTGGTGTTGTTGTTGAAGATGTTTTATCACTTCCCCAATCCATTAAAAATAGTGCAATTAAACGGTGATCGCGTGCAGCAGCTTGTGGAGTAATGACATTATGAATATCACTATCAAATTTCACATTCAGTACATCATTGGCATTGTCCTGATTTCCCCAGAATTCCTTATCCCTCATTACTATAACATTAACATGTTTATCTGTTTTAGGCATAAGGTCGCTTAAACCCTGTTTATTGGGATTACCTGTTAAAAGACGCAAAAAATAATCATTATTGGTTAATGTTTCTTTATAAAATATATGTTTGGTACCATCTGGGTGTGTAAATTCAAATTCATAAGCAAAGTTATTATCAACTGATATTGGTCCCCAATACCCTTTATCATTGGCATTCAAATTATAAGTTTCTATTGCATTACTCGTTCTATGTCCATCTGATGTTTTGTATATTTTCGATGTGCCAGTTGCTCCCGTATTTTCCTGAAAATAAAGAACTCGTCCAGCAATAGTTATAGTGTTTTCCTGTGATACCGGGATCTCGGTTTCTAAAGGTTGTTCATTGTGAAAAAATTTATACATTTCAATAAATGATTCTTTTGCAGTGCATATTTGCACATGACTCATATTATCAAAATGTATGTTAGTTGCTTCAGATATATCACTTTGAGGGAGAAGTCCAGGTTCACTCCATAGTACTAGTGCCGGGACTCCTTTTGCCGGTACAAGGTCTTTAGTACTGTCAATATGTACGTAGCGTGCAATTTTTGAAGCATATGAACTGTTTTTTAAAAAATATGTACATATATATTATATCCTCCACGGGAATGGCTTACAAGATTAACTTTGTCTGCCCCAGTTTCTGTTAAAACCTGGCTAATAACCGTATCTAATTCAACAACCTGATTTAAAATGGTAAGTGGATCATTATTAGTTGTATCATGTTCAAAAACTTTTATCCAGGCAGGGTTGTATCCGTTGGCTATGAACCTTTGAGCCTGTGATTCAAATTGTGAAGCTGAACCCATAAAACCATGAACAAAAACAATAGGTCTTGTTCTGTAATCAGGCAGGGTAACTTCATCAGAACTAGTTCCGCCACCACCGCCACAATATATCGTAGAAAAAGATAGAAATAGTAAAAAAATCAAAATGTTTGTTAATTTTATTAATTTCATAGCTTTACCTCCTGAAAAAATATTTATATATTAATGTATGTACATTAATATATAAATTTGTCAATAAGAATAATAACAAATGTCCCATAAGAAATGGATGCGTCATCAGAATATTGTCTATTGTTTTATGTAGCATTCATTTAGATGAATACAGTCAATTGGAACTTTTCGTAAAAACTGTATTATTAGCAATTTTATTGGGAAAATATGTATTTTTATTAATTTATGAAATAAATTTTAAATGTTATCATCAATATATAAACATTTATTATAAAATTATTTAAAAGTGATAAAGAAAAATTATTTTATAAAACAATATAAAATTATAAATATTGCTTGACAAAATTAATGAATAGATATTAATGTTATAAATGTATGTACTTTAATTAAAGTTTCTTGATATGATGTATAGTATACTTTTGGAATAATGTAGTAATAAACAAAGGATATAAACCGCATTGCGGTTAATATAACTAAAATAATTGGAGGTTTTTTTATGAAGAAACTTTTAGTTTTAATAACAGCAATGGCTGTTGCATGCATGGGTACATTTGCCTATGCTAATGGTATTGCTCAGACAAGCCATTTTACAGCCAAGCACATAGCTGGTATGAATGATAATACCGGTGATGAAACAGCAATGTATGACCCGGCAAGTACCGTATGGTTGAAGGATGGGATATACGTAAATGTAAGCAGTTTTATGGCAATTGATGATATTGAAGCAAAAGCTTCAGGCGAAAAATATGATGGAGAAACAAATGCATGGACAGTTCCCGCATTATCTGCGGTATACAAACAGGGACAGTTTGCAGGGTTTGTTTATGCGAATGTGCTTGATGGTGCGCCATTTGCAACGCTGAAATGGGATGATGGTACTCCAGCGGTACTTTATGAATTATCAAAAAAAATCCCCGTTGGTACTACTACTATTGACAAGGTTGAAGCTGATTCTGTTACGTGGGGTATAAATCTTGGCGGGGCATATAAAATCAATGATATGTTTTCTGTGTCAGTAGGTGGCAGATATGTTTATACCAAGACAACATCGACAATTGAAGCTACAAATACGATGATTGGAAAAGTAAAAAAAGAAACTGATGAGTCTGGAGATGGTTTTGGAGGTGTTATTGGATTAAATGTTGCTCCCGCGCATGGTTATCTCATTGGACTGACCTACGCAACTAAAGTAAGCAGAGAACTTGATGATGATGAATCAGATGAAAAGACAAATTATGATATTCCTGCAATGTTAACGTTAACCGCTGCGGGTATGCCTGCTATGGGTACGGTTATTGCTTTGCAGATTAACTACATGTTTAATAAGCAGGCTGACTGGGAAGACGCTGAAGATGAATATGACAACACCATTGTATATATGCTTTCTGTTACTCAGTTTATAAATCAACAATTACGCTTTAGTCTTGGCGTGATGTATGCGGATAAGGGAATAAAGGATAGTGGTAATGAAAGTTTTAGCCATGTAACTTATGATATAAATCCTGTACTGGATGAACTTGGCGTTGGGTTAGGTGCAGCGTATAGCATTAATGAAAATATCAACATTGGTATAACCTACTCATATACATGGTTTATGGAAGGTGAGGACCCTATGACTGGAGATGAAAAACTTAACAAGAGTCGCCATATTATAGGTATTCAGGTTGGCTACAAGATGTAATACTATCAACTGTTACTCCAGCCCCCTATTAATATCCCAAGATTTGTGATGGGTAAAGAAAGATTTGGGGATTCCTTAAAAAGGGATCCCCTTTTTTAATTTTCCACGGATCAGAAAATCTGGTTTACAATAAAAAATCATATGCTGTGGAACAGAAAAACGATGTGGGTATGGAGAGGCAATTTTTTGACCAGAATAAATATTTACTAAAAAACTAATTAGTTATTCATCATGTTTTGATTAATGTCTCTTAAAATTCTTTAAATACATGTTATGACTGAAGATAAAAGCATTTCTGCTTCTTGTGGTGGTGAAGGTTTTTATGATAATGAGCATAGTACCCAAGATTACATTAATCCTGATTAATTTTTAAAATATTTTTTTCTTGTAATTATCTACAAAATACTTTCACATAGTATAACCTATTAGTTTGCGTTAAAGGGTAATGGTATCCACTAAATGCTATGTATTTATGGCATAGTGATATATTTTTCTAAAATCAGGAGGTTTATTATGAGTGGTTATATGGGCCAATACGTTATTATTAATTTATCTACGGGAAAATCTACTGTTAAAAAGCTTGATGACAGTTTCTATAAAAAATTCCTGGCAGGGTATGGCATGGGTGTTGCAATTGTGAGCCAATTGCAGAAGCCAAAAATTAATCCACTGTCACCGGAAAGCGTACTTGGATTTTGTTCAGGCCTATTAACAGGTACCGGGGCATATTTTGCAGGGCGGTTTATGGTGGTTGGAAAATCGCCGTTAACAGGAGGCTGGGGCGATAGTAACTGTGGAGGGTTCTTTTCCGTAGAAATCAAGCGTGCAGGATATGATGCAATATTCATTACCGGCAAGGCAAAAAAGCCAGTGTATTTAGTCATCAATGATGGTAAAGTACAGATAAAAGATGCAAAGAAGTTGTGGGGAAAGGATACCATTGAAACAGAAGAACTGATTAAAAAAGAACTTAAAGATGAAAAGTTCCAGGTTGCCTGCATAGGACCTGCTGCAGAGAAACTATCGCTTATATCAGGTATTGTAACCGATGGAGGAAGGATTGCTGCACGAAGTGGGTTAGGTGCAGTTATGGGAAGCAAGAACTTAAAAGCCATTGCTATAAAAGGAACACAGAAAATACCAGTTGCAAAACCTGATGTATTAAAAGAAATAAATAAAAAATTTTTAGCAAGTTTTAAATCAACCAGTCCTATTGATAAAGCCACAGTTAATATGATGAATTTCTTAAGCCAGATTATTGCACGGACCAGAGTTTCGGTTCCAACTCAGCCTTCAACAGTACGTGAAATATTTAAACGTTACGGTACAAGTGGAACAACAGTGTATTCTGCATTTACCGGTGATACGCCAATCAAAAACTGGGCTGGCGTTGGGTATTTAGATTTTCCAGGTGTTCAAAAAATTTCTGATGAAAGCGTCATAGCACATCAAAAGAAGCGGTATGCATGCCAGTCATGTCCACTGGGATGTGGTGGCATTGTTGATATAAAAGCTGGAAGGTATAAAGGCACAGAAGGACATAAACCAGAATATGAAACTCTGGGATCTTTTGGTGCTATGCTTTTACTTGATGATTTAGATACAATAATGGAAATAAATGAATTGTGTAACAGGGCTGGTATAGATACCATATCTACGGGTACTGCTGTAGCATTTGCTATTGAATGCTATGAGCATGGTATACTAACAAAGAAAGACACTGGTGGATTAGAGTTAGGTTGGGGTAAAGCTAAAGAAATACTTGCATTAACTGAGATGATCATTAACAGGAAAGGAATTGGCAACATACTGGCTGATGGAGTTATGCGTGCTGCAAAAAAGATAGGCAAAGGATCTGAAGCCTATGCCATTCATGCTGGCGGTCAGGAACTTCCTATGCATGATAGCCGGCTTGATGATGGTTTTGCGGTTACATATTCATCCGAAGCAACACCAGGACGTCATACCATTGCATCAAATTTATACAATCATCTATACAGGACAAAAAAGCAATTCCCCAAAGTTAAGAAAATGCTGAAGAATGCAAACAGTAGCACTGCAAAACGCTTAACCCTGACAGCGGCGTCAATGTATTTTGCAAATCTGTTTAATGGATGCGGTATGTGTCAGTTTGGCTTCCTAAGTGGTTCAATACCACTGGTTGATTATATTAATGCTGTGACGGGATGGGATTTGCCTGCGGATGATTATTTAACAACCGGTGAGCGTATACTTAATATGCGAAAAGCTTTCAATGTGCGTGAGGGTTTATATGTAAAGAATACAATCATCCCTGAACGTGCACAGGGCAAACCACCACTACAGGAAGGTCCGTTAAAAGGGATTACCATTCCCATTAATGAAATGCTGAATGAATATTTTGCTATAACAGGATGGGATTCCAAAACTGGTGGGCCAACTGATACTAAATTAAGAGAATTGAGTATTGATGATTTATTCAGTACTAAAAAAGGCAAATAATTATAATTTTTAATACTATTATAAAAAATGCTTGACTAAAATTATAATTTGTTGTTTATTAACTAACTGGAAGGGATTTCCCAGCTCATTTGTTAATATAGATTATAACACATAGATGAAAGAAAGTTTATAGTTAACTTACGTTAAATTTATTAATTCAATTTTATTGTGATGTCACATTAAATAGCGAACTATTGTTATCTGCTTTTTAGTTATGTTTAATTAAAATTTGCATAGCATCTTTTTATTAAATATAATTACATTAAAAAGGAGGGTTTTCCCAAATGCGAAGGATTGTTTGTGTAGTATTAAGTTTAGTTATTTCGATATTCATTATCGGGTGTAGTGGAAGCGAAAGCTCAACAGAAAAATCAAAATTTGAAGTAATGGCTGATGTACTCAATGCAATAGGTAATGCTGGAATGGATGAAAGTGGTTATAATCAGAGGTCAATGGGTCGGTCAATTGAAGGTGAGGATGAATTAAATGATCAATTTGGACCTGAAACCTATGAGATTGCCCCGGGTTTCAGTGTTACAATTAGTGGGTCTATAAATTTTACGGACACAGAAATAAACATAACATTTAGTGCTGATTCAACGTTAACAAATTATACCAGTGATGGATATATTTTAAATGGTAATTTAGATGAAACAGCTACGGCTATCATTACTAGTAATGATCAGGAAATAACAGGAATGACAGAAGAGTTAATTATTGATGGGACAATTGAATTTAGTGGGAAAGAAACAGGGTCATTCAGTTTTGATAATCTTACAATTAGTTTTGTAATAGATCCACAAACAGGGAATGTAACGTCAACCAATGTTTCAGGTACGGTTACTTTTAATGAGCAGGATGTTACCAGTGAATTGATAGCTGAATTACAGGCTGTATAATTATAATACTATAAAAAAAGTTGTAATTAAAAAGGGCAGGAAATCCTGTCCTTTTTAATTGATTGCTATGCTCTGACCCCTGTTTACTCATACTGCATTTAGATGGTCATCCTCACTGTAACCGTCTTCCCTGAGTTATTGCTCTGAACCTTCTTTCACTTTTTTCTTTTTTTTACACCCAATCCACTACATACGAATATTTTTTCCGATAATACTCCTCATACCGCATAAACTTTGCTACCCTCTCAGCAAACGTTTTCCCCAACTGCACAAAGTAATCATGGTGATCTATAGGTACTCCTACATCGGCATCTTCATCTAAATATGCTCGTATGCTGCTGTAGTGGTATTTCGTAGGGTCAGAGCATAATCTTCCCCGTATGGGATTATAGGCTAAATACCACAATAACCACAGCAAATAGTGAAACCCATCCTTTGCAAACTGTATGATGCTATCCTTATACCGCTCATTCCAGAATGGTCCCGTTCTGCCGGTTATTTTGTTATACACTTCAGCAAACCGTGCCTTAATATACTGCACAATACGGGATATCGGAGCACCATCGTCCAGGGTATGAATAACCAGGTGAATATGGTTATCCATAATACAGAAGGCAATGAGTTTAAAGTGATATTTAGCTTTCGCTTTGTTGAGTATTTCTACAAAGCACGCTTTACAGTAGTCTTCCTGCAACATAGATTTCCATTCGATGCAGCGGGACGTGATGTGGTAGGTTAATCCTGGTAGTTGAACACGTAATTTCCGAGCCATAGTAATCCTCCATATATAGTGTAAAGTGGTTTCTCTATATACAACGCATGAGGAGGGAAAAAATAACGGTGAAAGTGAAAAATTTTGTAAGATTTATAAAAAAAATAAAAAAAAATGGGGTCAGAGCCTTAAAATAAGGCAAATGGCGCATCCAAACGAAGGGGTCAAAAGGGTCAGAGCATGATAACCAACAGAAGATTCAATCCCAGAACGCACAAGTTACAGATAGTGCTGTTAAATAGGGGTCAGAGCATTATAACATGTAGTCTCAGCGGTTATATGTGAGGTAAAGTAATTAAACACGCAGAAAACACAGGGTTAGTAAGAAGGATGGGGTCAGAGCATTAAGTTGTATACCTAAAGTTATGCAAGACAGCGTAGACAATATATCAAAGCACATAAGATTGCGTGCAATCCTTCAACGGTGGTTAGTGAGCTTGTCAAATCACTCAGGAACCCACTTCAACATGCTTAAGAACTTCTTTTCAATACATTAAAGGCAAGGGGTCAAAGCATTAAGAGGGTATCCGCAGCACGCTGGCAACAGTATCATATATGGTAAACCATCAATCAACATTCGCAGGTGCACAAGCGCCTGTGTAATTAAAATAATGGGGTCAGAGCAATCATTATAATGCGCAGCAATAACGTTTGACAAATACCGTGGTTTTTTATACTATTTTCCCATGAAATTTGTATTTGTAAACATTCTATTAACAGTAACTATCGCCCTGAAATTTTTTGGTAGTGCTTTTGCTAACCAGGTGCACACTGCTAAGCCTTTGCACATTCGTGTTGTTACTGCCATTTATGAGCCATTTGTCATGTATAAGGACGGAAAACTTGTTGGATTTGACATTGACCTGCTGAATGAAATATGCAAGCACAATAACATTAGCTACACAATACACGTAACTTCATTTCAGGATATGCTTCAACAGGTTAAGGAAGGGGAAGCTGATATGGCCATTGGCTGTATCTATGTTACTGAGGAAAGGGAACGCTGGTTTAATTTTTCAGAAAGTTACTTAGAAGGTGGACTTGTGCTTGTGCTTCCTGCAGACAGCAGTGTCCGCACAATGTATGACCTTGCACATATGACAGTGGGTGTTAAAAAGGATGCTTCGGGTGATAAATATGCCATGAAGCTTGTAGCGCAAGGTTATGATATTAGCATAGTCCGCTTTCAGGATACTGTTGAATCATTTAATGCGCTAATTGCTGGTAGGCTGGATGCTGTTTTAAATGATTATCTTAATTCAGTGTATTTACTTAATAAATATTTTTCAGGCAGTATTAAAATTGCAAAAGGCAACTGGGGCGATATAGTATATGACCGTAAAAAAATTGCATTTCCTGTGTCAATACATAATAAAGAATTATTAAACATTGTAAGCGATAGTATCCATGAATTACAGTCTAAGAATTTTATTGATATGCTGTACTGGAAATGGTTTGCCGTTATGCCCCCGCCTGATATTTCAAAGCGCGTAATGGTATATATTGGAATAATTGTTATTACAGTACTTGTTTCATTTCTTGTATTTCAACTGTATGAGCGAAAAAAAAGAATACACAAACTTCAATTACTTGAAACACATTTCAGAAATTTGATTAATGATTTGAATGTTGGGGTGTATATACTGCAAAAAAATGCAATAGTCCTTACAAATTATGAAGGAGCGCGAATTGCTGGTACCCCGTTAGAATCTATTATGGGTAAAACATTGGATGATTATTTTATTGAGTATTCTCTTGCAGGAGAAACCATAGCACAGTATTCATCGTTTAATGAAATGAAGAATGTGTTATCCACTCATCATATTCACAGAGCAGTGTGGAAAAGAAAGGATGGTGTTAACCTTACTGTAGTTTTCAGGATAAGGCCAATTATGTGGATGGGACAGGGGGCAGTTGAGTGTGTGGTAAATGATACAACCGAGCTTACACATTTGCTGGTTAAACAGGAACAATTAAAAGGACAGTTATTGCAATCGCAAAAATTAGAAATAATTGGACAGATTGCTGGTGGGATAGCACATGATTTTAATAATATTCTTACCGTGATATTGGGGTATGCCAATCTTGTTGAAAAATCAATTGATGATATAAATAAGCCTGCCATTGAAAAAATTATTCAGGCTGGAAATCATGCCAAAGATATTGTGGCAAAACTTTTAACGTTTTCACGCCGTAAGGCATTCCATCCCGGTGAAATACATTTGCACAGTATCATTCACACTGCTGTTTCATTGCTCCATACTGCTTTGTCTAAAAATTGTGAGGTTGTCCAGCTGTTACATGCGTTTAATGATAGCATATCTGGTGATGCTACTGAGATGCAGCAGGTAATCATGAATCTTATAATAAATGCTGCCGAAGCCATGCCCCATGGTGGAACCATTACCATTCAGACTGAAAATACAACTGTTGCTAATGAAAAAGTTGGCTTAGTAGAAACTATACCTGCTGGTGATTATATATTACTGAGTATTAGCGATACTGGGACAGGAATTGCTCCTGAGCACCTTGACCATATTTTTGAACCGCTATATACTACAAAAGAAAAGGGAAGTGGATTGGGATTGGCAATAGTATATGCTATTGTAAAGCGGCATAAGGGTTTTATTGATGTAATGTCAACACCAGGTTCAGGCACAAGCTTTTATATATATTTACCTGTTCAACCATTACACAATGTGGCTGACGAAACACAAAACCATGCCTTGCAGGCAGGCACTGGTACTATAATTATTATTGACGATGATGATAATATTTGTCTTTTATATCAAGAAGCATTGAAATTAGGTGGCTTGCAAGCAATAACATTTACTAATCCCAACGAAGCATTTGCGTATATTGATGCCCATAAAGATACAATAATGCTTGTTGTAAGCGATGTACGAATGCCGACAGTTTCCGGTGAAGACGTCCTTGATTACATAAAAAATAATTATCCAGATATACCCGTTGTACTGATGAGCGGCTATTATGATGATACAATGAAAGAGCAATTATTGCGTAAGGGTGCCTGCCAGGTATGGCAAAAGATGTATGATATTCATGAGATAGTACATAAAGTAAAAGGTGTGTTAAATAATTATGCCAGAAAAAACAATATTCGTAGTTGATGGCCATGCATTATGCTACAGGGCATATTTTGCATTGCAACGGAATCCTTTAATTAACAGCAAAGGGCAGAATGTTTCTGCCATCTATGGCTTTTTCAGGATGCTGCTTCGTTTGTTGCAAACGCAGAAACCTGATTACACAATCATTGCGTTTGACCCGCCAAAAAAATCATTCCGATTTTCTATGTATCCTGAGTATAAAGCACAGCGTGCAAAAATGCCTGATGATTTGCGCAGTCAGATTGAAGAAATCAAAGCTATATTGCAGGAGATGGGATTTACCGTTGTCATAATGGATGATTATGAAGCTGATGATGTGCTTGGTTCTATTGCCCGTCAGTATTCGGATAGCTACAAAGTGGTACTTGTTACCGGTGATAAGGACGCTTACCAGCTTTTGAGCGATAAGAACGTCTCAATCTATGCCGGCAAAAAAGGTATCACTGAATTTGAAAGCATAGATGCTGATGCTGTTGTTGAAAAATTAGGTGTTAGACCAGAACAAATCATTGACTATATGTCACTCACCGGAGATGCTGTAGATAATATCCCTGGTGTTAAAGGCATTGGCGAAAAAACTGCATCAAAACTTTTGCAGCAGTATGGAACGTTAGATAATATTTATAAGCATTTGCATGAACTTACCGGAAAAATTAAGGAACAGATTGAATCACAGAAAGACTCAGCGTATCTTTCACGTCAACTTGTGACGATAAAAACTGATATACCGTTATCACTTTCCATTGAAAAGGCTTTGACCCCTGATTTACACAATGAAAAAGTTCGGCAGATTTTCAAAAATTTAGAGATGGATTCAATTGCCCGTGAATTGGGCGATACAGAAAAATCAATTTCAATTAAGGAAATAGCAGGATATTCCACAGTAACAGATATTGATACACTGAACAATGTCATTGCAGCAATCAAAAACGCAGGACTTGTGTCATTTGATACCGAAACTACATCATCACGACCAATGGAAGCAGAGCTTGTGGGAGTATCGTTTTCCATTGCACCGCAATCAGGGTGGTTTATTCCAGTGGGCGATAGTTCCCTGTGGGGTTATAATGCAGTACCAAAAGATCAGCTGCTTCAAAAAATTAAAACTATCCTTGAAGATGATACAATAAAGAAAGTTGGTCAAAATATAAAGTATGACATGCTGATTATGCTTAATTGTGGTATTACGCTTACAGGCATCTATTTTGACACCATGGTTGCATCATATTTACTTAATCCCGGATTACGGCGGCATAATCTGGATGATTTAGCAGCAGAATATCTCAATTATACAAAGATAACGTATGATGAACTTGTGAAAGATGGCAAAAAGGTGCAGCATATTACGCAGGTGCCATTGCAGAAACTGTCCCACTACGCTATTGAAGATGCTGATATTGCTTTGCGCTTATACCATATACTCTATAAAAAGTTAGAACAGGAAAACCTGCTTGAATTGTTTTTCAACGTTGAAATGCCACTTGTTACTGTACTTGCGTACATGGAATATTACGGAGTAAAGATTGACCTTGAACACTTTGAAACATTATCTAAGGAACTATCGCACAAAATAAAACAAACCGAAGAAAAAATTTACTCACTGGCAGGAATTCCATTTAACATCAACTCAACGCGGGAACTATCGCACATATTGTTTGAAAAGATTGGGCTTAAACCGGTAAAGAAAACAAAAACTGGTTTTTCCACCGATATTCAGGTGCTGGAAGCTTTGAGGGGACAGCACGAGATTATTGATTACTTAATGGAATACCGTACGCTTAGCAAACTGCAAACAACATACGTTGATACACTGCCTGCACTGGTTAATCCAAAAACCGGTAGGATTCACACATCGTTTAATCAGACAGTGACTGCAACTGGCAGGCTTTCATCATCTGATCCAAATTTGCAAAATATCCCTGTGCGTGATGAATTTGGGAAAAATATACGGGCGGGATTTGTGGTGGAAAAAGGATGCCTTCTGTTATCGGCTGATTATTCGCAGATTGAGTTGCGGTTAGCTGCCCACCTTTCAGGTGACCCCACCATGATTG
>ERZ795046.3388-NODE-3388-length-12639-cov-4.724571_pt1 | contig 12639 bp, 10 predicted proteins | sample MGYA00375130_ERZ795046 | MGnify/ENA primary metagenome ERZ795046 (study PRJEB30175, sample SAMN05720202) | activated sludge metagenome | isolation source: anaerobic digester from wastewater treatment plant | place: Japan | collected 2015-05-15 ...
AGACACCCATGACCAGAATGGCTACTGCAGCTTTACTGCGAGAGAATTTGGCAAAAGCAAAAGAATATAAAAATATGCTGGATGATTATAAAAATGATCCTGAGGAAAATGACAAACCTGAATATGATATTAAAATGGAAGCCTTGCTTAAAATTATAAATAAAGAAGTTCCGTTAAAAGCCCATGCACATAGAGCCGATGATATTCTAACAGCTATAAGGATTGCAAAGGAGTTTGATATCAAAGTTACAATAGAGCATTGTACAGAGGGGTACATGATTAAGGAACTTCTTTTAGAAGAAGGAGTAGGAGTTTGCTTAGGTCCTTTGCTCACTGATAGATCTAAGATCGAACTTAGGAATCAGAATATAAAATCTCCGGCATTATTATCAAATGCGGGTATAGATGTAGCTATAACAACCGATCATCCATGCGTTCCAATACAGCATTTGAGTTTATCTGCAGCTGTGGCTGTTAAGGCCGGAATGGATGAGAAGAAGGCACTCCAGTCAATTACAATAAATGCTGCAAAAATAACTGGTATAGAAGACAGGGTAGGAAGCCTTTCGGTGGGAAAGGATGCGGATATTGTGATTTTTGACGGGAATCCTTTAGATTTAAAAACCAATGTATTGACTACTATAATAAATGGTGTGCCGGTTTATGAGAGGGAAAACAATGAAAAGCTTTAAAACTGTTTCACAGGATGAAACTTGTGCTCTTGGACGAAAACTTGGTGAAATTTTAAAAGCTGGTGATGTTGTCTGCCTTGTAGGCGATTTAGGCACAGGCAAGACTGCATTTACAAAAGGAATTGCAGAAGCATTGGGAATTAGCGGTTATATTACAAGTCCAACATTTACATTTGTTAATGAGTATCAGGGACGGCTGCCCATGTTCCATTTTGATGTGTATAGAATAGGTGAACCTGAAGACTTATTTGAGATAGGGTTTGAAGAGTATCTTGAGCGAGATGGTGTTGTTATAATAGAATGGGCAGATATGATAAAGGATATACTTCCTTCAGAGTATATATGGGTTGAAATAAATAAGGATATTAATTCGGATTTCAACATAAGAATAATAAATATCCAATTTATAGGGAAAAGATATGATGGTATCATTTTATGACGATTTTGAAAGGAAGATAAAATTTGAAAGTATTAGCTGTTGATACTTCTTCAACTGTGGCAGCTGTGGCAATAATTGAAGATGAAGTGCTTTTGGGTGAATACTCTGTTAATAATAAAAAGACTCATTCTCAAAAGCTTATGCCTATGATAAAAGAACTTATGGATAGTTTGGGAATTACACCGGGAGACATTGATATTTATGCGGCATCTGTTGGACCGGGATCCTTTACGGGACTTAGAATCGGTGTTACAAGCGTAAAGGCTATAGCTTATGCACTCAATAAGCCTGTAATTAGTGTTCCCACACTGGATTCATTAGCATATAATGCACTGGGGAGCAATGGTATAATATGTCCCATTATGGATGCTAGAAATAACCAGGTATACACTTCCTTGTATAGATCTGGGGATGATGAAATAAATAGAGAATCGGAGTACATGGCATTACATATTGATGAATTGATACATATGATTGAAAACAAATTTATTGCAGATAAAGGCGAAAACGTCGTCTTTGTAGGTGATGGAGTAGAAAGACACAGACAATATTTATTGGATAATATGGGGGATAGATGCAGATTTGCACCCCATAACCTGATTTTAAACAGGGCTTCATCAGTTGCACAATTAGCATTAGCAGCTGCTAAAGCCGGCAAATTTGAGAGTCCTATTGATATGGTCCCGTTCTATTTGAGAAAATCTCAAGCAGAGCAGGAGTATGAAAGAAAACATGGCGATAAGGCAAATAAGGCAAATGAGTGATATAAAGTATATGGATGATATGAAGCCTATGAGAGATATAAAGATTAGTCCTATGACTTTAGACCATATGGAAGATATCATGGTTGTAGAAAATTTAAGTTTTTCCATACCGTGGTCAAAGGCTGCTTTTATTGAAGAGATAACAAAAAATTCATTTGCATATTATTATGCAGCAATTATCAACTGCAAGGCTATAGGATATGGCGGAATGTGGCAGGTGTTTGATGAGGGACACATTACTAATATAGCCGTTCACCCTGAGTTTAGAGAAATTGGCGTTGGAAGTCGTATTTTGGAGTATATGATTGAAGGAGCCATAAAAAAGGGTATAAACAAGATGACTTTGGAAGTCAGAAAAAGTAACGAATCTGCAATAAAGCTGTATCAGAAATACGGTTTTGTCAATGAAGGAATCAGAAAATCCTATTATGCAGATAATGGTGAAGATGCAATAATCATGTGGAAGCATGATATGAGTTATTAATATCTTTGAGGATTACTGTTAATTGATGTCATTTCTAATACCTTATTCACTTACAAAAAATCATTTAAAAAAAGGGTTTTTGTCCAATCTAGTTGAATATATAAATATTAATCGGCTTATTTGTGATAATAAATTCGCAAAGGGGGCAATTCCATGCCAGGCTTTGAAAGGTTGTCTTATGATAAGCTCAGAAACGAGTGTGATCCGAGACGGTTTGATTTTGAAAGCACTGCACAACTCCAAACATTAGATGGTATAATCGGCCAGGAAAGAGCAGTTAAGTCTATGGAATTCGGACTGAACATCAGGCTAAAAGGCTATAACATATATATGTCGGGTCTCACAGGCACGGGTAAAACGAGTTTTGCTATAAGCCAAATAAAGAAAATTGCACATAAGGAGAAGACACCTGATGACTGGTGTTATGTTTACAACTTTAATAAATCAAACCAGCCAATGGCATTAAATTTGCCGGCAGGCTTGGGTAAAGTATTCCGTAAGGATATGGATGAATTTATTAAAGCCATGAAGATAGAGATTGCAAAAACATTTGAAAGCGACGACTACGAGAAGGAAAAGAATGATATTATTAAAGAATATCAGGAAAAAAGGGATGCGTTGCTTGAAAAGCTCAATAAGGATGCTGAAGCACAGGGGTTTAAGGTTAAGACAACCAATGCAGGCATATATTTTTTACCCATAGTTGAAGGTAAGACTATAAGCGAGCAGGAGTATGGAGAGCTTGAAGAAGGCATAAAGCATGAAATTAATGAAAAGTCAAATGTATTGCAGATAGAAACAATGGAGATAATTCGCAAAATAAAATATATAGAGAAAGAAGCGGAAGAGAAGGTTAGCGAATGGGAGAATAAAATTGCCCTGTTTGCTGTAGGAATGCATATTAATGACTTGAAAGAAAAATATAAGGATTATAGTAAAATAATTACATATCTAGATGAAGTTCAGGAAGATATATTAAAAAATCTCAATGATTTCAGGGAAGAGGAAGGAACGGAAGAACAGCAGCAGATTCTTTTTCCATGGCCTAAAAGTATAGGTTCTTCCATAGACAAATACAAAGTTAATCTTGTGATTGACAATAGTGAGCTAAAAGGTGCTCCTGTCATTGTAGAATCCAACCCCACATATTACAATTTAATGGGTAGAATCGAATATGAAAATGAGTTTGGAACAATGACAACGGATTTTACTCTCATCAAGCCCGGGGTATTGCACCAGGCTAACGGTGGGTATCTGATTTTGCAGGCAAGGGATGTTTTAAATAATGTTCAATCATGGGAAGCATTGAAGAGGGTTATTAAAGAGAGAAAGATTACAATTGAGAATTTAAAAGAACAAATGGGTCTTGTGGCAGTATCGGCTATAAAACCTGATCCCATTCCTCTAAATGTTAAAATAATACTGGTAGGCAGTGAAAGCCTATATCAGGCTCTATATGACTATGATGAGGATTTTAAAAAGCTGTTTAAGGTTAAAGTTGATTTTGATGATGTTATGGACAGAAGTGATGAAAATATAGATAAGCTGGCACAGTTTATTGCAGGTTTCTGTGAAAGGGAAAAGTTGCTTCATTTTGATAGAACAGGAGTGGCGAAAGTTGTTGAATATTGTTCTCTGATGGTTGAGGATCAGTTGAAGCTTACCACCAGATTGAATGATATAATAGAAATTCTATGTGAATCTTCTGCATGGGCTTCTCTTGAAAATAGCAAATTTGTTACATCGGAGCATGTTAAAAAAGCTTATCAGGAGAAAGTCTACAGGTCAAACAGGTATGACAAGCGGCTTTTAGAGATGGTTAAGGATGGGACAATTCTTATAGATACCAGTGGTGAAGTTGTGGGCCAGATTAATGGTTTGTCCATCATAGATGTTGGTGATTACTACTTTGGAAAACCCTCCAGAATAACTGCCAATACTTATATCGGTGAGAGAGGTATTGTAAATATTGAAAGGGAAGTAGAAATGAGCGGTACATCCCATTCCAAAGGTGTTCTTATTTTAAGTGCATATATAGGTGAGAAGTATGCACAGGATATGCCGCTTTCATTGACAGCCAGCTTGTGTTTTGAGCAATTATACAGTGGAATCGATGGTGATAGTGCATCAAGTGCAGAACTCTATGCCATTCTGTCAAGCCTCGCAGAGGTGCCTATAAATCAAGGAATTGCCGTTACAGGCTCTGTTAATCAGAAAGGTGAAATACAACCTATCGGAGGAGCTACAAGCAAAATTGAGGGCTTTTTCGAGATTTGCAAGGCACGTGGACTGACTGGCAAACAGGGAGTTATCATTCCGTACCAGAACGTAAGAAATCTTGTATTAAACGATGAAATTATTGAAGCTGTAAAAAATAATGAATTTCATATATATCCTGTAAAATATATTGATGAGGGTATTGAAATTTTAACAGGTATCAGTGCGGGAAAAAAGAACAGCAAGGGTGAGTATCCCAAAGGAAGCATAAATTATATGGTTTATGAGAAGCTTAGAAAATATGCTTTTAAGGCTACAAATTTTGGAAAGGAATATGTTAAAAAAACAAGAACATCACAAAAGGTAAAGGAAAATTAAATATAACAAAATGTTAAATAATATGGGTCCATAACTTGAGACATATCAGGTTGAGGACTTATATTTTTTTGTAGTACATAAATTTATGCTAATGTTTTAACCATTTTCTAACTTTAATATAATTATTTTATTAAAAATAAAAAAAAAAATAAGTAATACAGCAATTTTATAATTTATATGTTAAAATATAGCTGAACCTTTTATGCAATACTATAATAATTCCAAATAGTTTAATCAATAAATATAAATAATCGGGGTTTTCAATATGAACATCAAAAAGATGACTGAGAGTAAATTATTCTTGGGTATTATTAATTTTATTCTGGTTGCTGCAGTAGGATTATTTGATTTTATTACTGGGAATGAGGTCAATGTAACTATACTTTATCTTATACCCATAAGCATTGTCACATGGTATATTGGAGAAATACCGGGGATTGTAGCCGCTGATATTAGTGCAGGTGCTTATCTTGCTTCAGATTTGATAAATAAAAAAGGCCAGACATATGGTGTAGTTGATGTTTGGAATGCAATAATGTTTTTGGCGTTCTTCACCGTAGTAGTATTAATTTTATCAAGGCTCAAGAATACCTTAAACAGAGAAAAAAATCTGGCAAGGATCGATTTTTTGACAGACATATATAATCTTAAAGGGTTCTATGATTACGGGGAAAGGGAAGTAGACAAATGCAGAAGGTACCTAAGGCCCATATCTGTGGCATACATTGATTGTGATAATTTTAAGCAAATAAATGATACATACGGACATCAGACAGGTGATGAATTACTTAAGGTGATTGCGGCTACACTAGTGGATAATGTGAGAATAACAGATTTAGCAGCAAGGTTGGGTGGGGATGAATTTGCAATAATGCTTTCCGAAACCGGCCAAGATGCTGTAAAGACTGTTATTGAAAGAGTCAGGAAAAATCTTGAGACTAATGTGCAGAATAAAAAATGGCCTGTCACATTCAGTATAGGAGTGGTTATTTTCAATAAAGCTCCCGAGACTTTAGATGAGGCTGTAAAGAAGGCAGATGAGCTCATGTACAAAGTAAAGAAAAACGGTAAAAATAAAGTGATTTTTGAAGTAGTTTGAGTATAAAAATAGTTTATTATTTAAAATATTGGGTATAGAATATAAAAATACATTATAAAGTTAATACATATAAGATGTAAATTAATCGATATTTACGGAAGGAGAATATATATGCAGGAAATTAAGAAAAATATATACTGGTTAGGATTAAAAGATTGGGAGCTTAGAGAGTTTCATGGTCATGAGTTATCTACCCACAGAGGCTCAACATATAATTCCTATTATATCAAGGATAAAAAGAGGGTTCTTATAGATACTGTTTGGTATCCTCATAAGGATGAGTTTAATGCTATACTTGAAAAGGATATAGGCGGTATTGAAAATATTGATATGATAGTTATCAATCACTCTGAACCTGATCATGCGGGATCATTGGGTTATATTATGTCAATTAAGCCTGATATTCCCATATACTGCACCAAGAGTGGAGCAGATATATTAAAAAAGCACTTCCATAAAGATTGGAACTTTAACATCGTTAAGACAGGCGATACTGTCAATATAGGAGAATACGATCTTGTATTTGTCGAAATGAGGATGATTCATTGGCCTGACAGCATGATGACATATGTAAAAGGAGCAAATGTTTTGTTTTCCAATGATGCATTCGGCCAGCATTATTCTGCTCAAGGACTGTATAATGACGAAGTGGATAACTGTGAGTTATATCAGGAAGCTATCAAATATTATGCCAATATCCTTACACCAATGAGTCCTTTGATTAAAAAGAAAATTGAAGAGGTGAAGGCTTTAAATCTGCCGATTGATGTTATTGCACCAAGCCATGGAGTTTTATGGAGGGATAATCCGGTACAAATAATTGAGAAGTATTATGAGTGGGCTAATGAATACCATGAAAATTCAGTTGTCATAATATATGATACAATGTATGATGCTACAAAAAAATTGGCTGATGCAATCGGTGAAGGTTTGGGTAAAAATGGAGTTAAATACAAATTATTCAACTCAGCTATTTCGGATACCAGTGATCTCATAACGGAAATATTTAAGGCAAAAGGTGTTATTGTAGGAAGTTGTACTGTCAACAATACCGTTTTGGGTTCAATAGCGGTTATTTTAGAGGAAATAAAAGCACATAAATATAAAGGTAAAATTGGTGCCGGATTTGGAAGCTACGGTTGGAGCGGTGAATCACCGAAAATAATTTCAAATTCTTTGGAAAATGCAGGTATAAAAGTAGTTTTAGAACCAATAAAGGTTGAATACCAACCGACACATGAGGATATCAAAAAAGCAATTGAATTTGGAGAAAACTTTTCGAAGCATTTGGAATAATGTTTATGGATATACAATCACTTGAACAGTAAATAAGGGCATTTCAATAATGCATTTAAAACAGTTTTGATTATATGAAATATTTTAATTGAACTTTGGAAAATTGAAATGCCCATTAATTTCAGCCATATCCAAGGGGTTTTACGAGTAGATTATTTTGTATATTTGCTGTATTTTTTCTACCATTACCCTTTGATTGTTAGGGAGAATGGGCTTTACTATTTCCAATGTCTTTATTATTTCCCCCGGGCTTGGTCTATTACTGGTTCTGCTGTTCATGTGATTTCTAAGGTTTCTATATGTATTTCTATAATTGTTACTGATTGCAATTGATTGATTTAGTACTTTTTTATATTTTGGTGGTGAATAGCTGGCAACTGTGTCTAACATTTGATAAAAGGTTTCAACCTGGCTGGGTTTTACTTCGGAGTTATCTACACGCATAGAAGCGTTTTTCAATTCAAGAATTTTTCTTGCAGCATTCAAACCGTTAGATAAATTTTCAAGTGCTCTTTTCCTGTCCATAATTTATACCTCATGTCAACATAATAATAATATATTATTATTGATTTTTATGCAGTATAGATTCTACAGTGTTATTTTATGTTAAATGCTCTTTAATTGTGATAAATGTCGGTGAATTTTATTTGCCTAATTGGGCAAATATATAATCGCAAAAAAAATTATAAAATTATATTTACAATACATAGGAATGATTTTAATATAACTTCAGATTAGAAGTGATATTTAATTCCGAAAGAAGGAAGTTAGAGAATGCAGCTTACAAGATTGAGAAAATGGTTGATTTTAATTAATATTTCAATATCAATATTTATGGCTACATTAGATGGAAGTATAGTAAATATTGCACTTCCAACTATATCGGAGCAATTGTCCAGCAGTATAAGTTCAATTCAGTGGGTAGTAAACGCCTATTTATTGGCCATATCCGTATTGCTTCTGGTTTGGGGTAAATTAGCGGATATTTATGGCAAAAAGAAAATATTTATGATGGGTTTTGTTATATTTTCTGTAGGATCAGGTCTATGCGGATTTTCAAACAGCTTGTTGATGCTGGTCATTTCAAGAGTAATTCAGGCAGTTGGTGCTTCTTCCATGATGGCACTTAGCCAGGGCATTGTTACAAATATTTTTCCTCCAGGTGAAAGGGGAAGGGCTTTTGGAATCACCGGCGCATCTGTAGCCATAGGAAGCCTTACCGGCCCAACATTAGGCGGCATACTGGTTAAAACTTTCGGATGGCATTCAATTTTTCTTGTAAATATACCTATAGGTATAATAGGAATATTGTGTACATATTTTCTTATACCCGAGATCAAGGAGGAACCGGAAAACAAAACATTTGATGTTTTGGGTGCTTTTCTTTTTGCGGGTTCTATTTTGTTGCTTTTTATGAGCTTTTTGTTTTTACAGGATCAAAAGGTATCCGGCAAAGTGTTTGCAATAATGCTTATTTTGGCACTGGTTTTAATGATATCTTTTATAGTTCATGAGAGAAGGGTAAGCTATCCGCTCTTGAATTTTGGACTTTTTAAAATAAAAGTTTTTTTGTTGGGAATAAGCACAGCGTTCCTGTCTTTTGTTTCACTGAATACCACTTTATACTTTATGCCATTTTATTTTGCGTATGTTTTGAATATTACAACTTTGAAAGCAGGACTTTTAATGTCTGCATATCCGTTAATGACTGCTCTAATCTCCCCATTTAGCGGCTGGCTGTCGGATAAAATAAGCTATAGGCCTCTAACTGTTATAGGCCTCACAATTAATGTTGCCGTGCTGTTTACCATATCCACATTCGGTACAAGCACATCGGTTTTTCAAATTGTTTTGTTCATGGCTCTTTTAGGCATAGGCTCTGCAATATTTCAATCACCCAACAACAGCAGTGTTATGGGAAGTGTACCGAAAAATGAACTTGGATCTGCTGGCGGAATAAATGCACTTTTTAGAAATCTGGGAATGGTTTCAGGAACTACCATTTCAGTTATTATCTTTTCATTTGCGACAAAAATCAATATAAGTAAGATTACAGGAGAAAAGGCCGGTTTAAGCTCAGAAGTATTTTTAAAGGGGTTTCGAGTAGTTTTTATTTTTGCTGCATGTGCATGTATAGCAGCACTTTTATTTAGTTTAGCAAGAGTATCTTTAAAAAATTCCCCAAAATAATTGGTTTGACGACAATAAATAATCCCAAATTTTTAATTGGTATTACTTTTTTTAATTGGAATTATATAAATTAAAATATATAGGTTACACTTTTGATTTATTTGTAGTATAATGTTTATGTTTATACAATAAACTTATATAGGTGATAAAATGAATAATATCAAAGTAAAAGCCGTAATAATCAGAATTTTGTTCTTGATTATTCTCCCGTTAGTGAACATAGTACATACAGCATTGAACAATTATAGAGGTAATGTGCATATATTACGCACACATTTAGATCTTATTATTCCATTTGAGAAAATCTTTATAGTGCCGTATCTTTTGTGGTTCGTATATTTTATGTCTATATTGGTTTATTTTGCTTTTGTGGATGGTAAGAGATATTTTAGACTTCTTTTCAGCATAGTTGTAGGAAATATTATTTGCCATTTAATATATTATTTTTATCCTACGACAGTGCCGAGGCCTGATGTTATCGGAAATGATATTTTTTCGATTTTGGTAAGGCTTACCTATGCAAATGATAATCCTTTTAATTGTTTTCCCAGCGTACATGTATTGAATGCTTTGCTGGCATCTATGTTTTTGTTTGATTATACTAAAAAAGCTTTTGTTAAATATTATGCGGTAATTGCGTTTGTTCTTATAACATTATCTACATTGTTTGTAAAACAGCATTATATACTTGATGCAGTTGCATCTTCAATAATAGGCGTATCAATGTACGTATTGTTTACATCCGAATATATATGGAATACACATATCAGAAAGCTTATGGGTTTATTGAAGCCTGAATTGGCAAAAAAGATTAGTAGTTGACAGTAGTAAAATTTGCAGGTATTAAGTAATTTTTAGATATTTTATATATAGATTTATTTTTGATGAATAATATTGCTATTTTTGTACAAAATCTTACTTAGAATCTAATATATTCTAGGTGATGATTTTGTATGGGTAAAAGTAAAGTTTTAAGCATTAGGTGGCTGCTGCTGTATACATATATTTTTTTAGCAGGTTTTGCAGTTGGCTACTGTTTTGTTATATTTAATATAATTTAAAGAATGATTTTAGAGTGCCATGATAATTAAGGCATAGATTATTTAAAGAAGAAGGGGAAAAAATGGAAGTAACACGTGAGTGTGTCAAGCACGCTAAGAGGATTGTTGTTAAGGTTGGAACATCCACTTTAACATATGATAATGGAAAAATTAATTTTTCCAGGATAGACAAGCTGGCTAGGGTGATTTCAGACCTTATGAACCAGGAAAAAGAAATTGTTTTGGTTTCATCGGGTGCAATTGGAGTTGGAGTCGGAAAGCTAAAGCTTCCCGGAAAGCCAAAGTCTCTAAGGGAAAAACAGGCTGTTGCTGCTGTAGGGCAGAGTGAATTGATGCAGATTTACAGCAGATTTTTTTCTGACTACAGCCAGGTTGTAGGTCAAATACTTCTTACTCGTGATGTAATTGAAAATAAATCGGGTAGAAGACATGTCATTAACACATTTGAAACATTAATTGAAATGGGTATATTGCCTATTGTTAATGAAAATGACTCTGTTTCGGTTGATGAAATCGAGTCCGGAAGGCACAGAGTATTTGGCGACAATGATACATTGTCGGCTATTGTTGCAAAGCTGGTTAATGCAGATTTGCTAATCATATTGTCCGATATTGACGGGTTTTATGATTCGGATCCTAGAGAGAATTGCAACTCAAAGTTGATTTCTGTTATTGAAGAGATCAGTACAGAAGTGGAAAATTGTGCAGGAGGTGCTGGGACAAGCAGAGGAACCGGAGGCATGGTGACAAAGATTCAAGCAGCTAAAATTGCTATGAATGCCGGCATTGATATGGTGCTTACCAATGGTCAGAAGCCGGAAATGATAATGGATATTCTCAATGGATTGGATATAGGCACCCTTTTTAAGGCTCACAGCATAGAAGATTAAGAGTCGAAAGAACAATTATCGGTTAAAAATATCAAAGTGAATTAATTTATTTAAATAAAAAAGCACCGGAACTTGTTTTATGTACCGGTGCTTTTAAATTATTCTTGAGGTTGGTTTTGAGGGTTGTTTTGATCTATAGTATCAGTATTTGTGCTGTCTGTTATATCGCTTTCATATGAATTTGTGTCGGTTGGTGGTTGCTGTTCATTGAAATTATTTGGCGAATGCCCCCCGTGTATTGTACAGTAGCTTACAGGGGCCTCATATTTCCAGTCAGTAGGATACGGATCTGATCCTACTCTATTATAAGGTGTTGTTCTCTGAACAAAAACGCTTTCCATTAAAGAGCTTTCAGGACAACCGGAACTAAATAGAACATTTCTGCCAAAGGCATCTTTGCTGTCTTTGCAAACCTGCTTGATTACATGTACATCGCAAATATCTCCGCTTTTTGGCTCGGTACCCGGAAGGAAATACTCTTGAATTATGGCATTTCCCCTTGGATCTCTGGCACAAAGGTCGGATGGAGTTTTTCCCGAGTATTTGCAAACTGCTTTCTTTACAACAGCTGTTGATTGCTTGAATGTTTTAGGCTGAAGGTTTGCATGGGCCTTTTCCATTACTTCATGCCATATAATGAGAGCCTGATTGTATTCCTCAGGAGACAGCTTGGAATTCTTATCATATCCATACCAGGTTGCACCGACATAATATGGTGTATAGCCTACAAACCATTTGTCTCTGTTATCACTTGTGGTACCTGTTTTACCTGCTGTAGCAATCTTACCTTTCTGTATAAGGCCCCAGCCATTTGCTGATGCGGTACCTATTCTACATACGTCTTCCATCATCTTGGTCATGATAAAAGAAGTACCTTCATTATCAAAAACAATTGTGCTCTTGGATTTTTTTTCAAGAAGAACATTTCCGTTCTTGTCTAATACCTTGGTATATGTTATTGGCTCCTTGTAAACTCCATCATTAACAAAGGGCCCATATGCAGCTGCCATGCTTAGCGGGCTTACTCCTTCATGAAGTCCTCCCATTGCTATGGAAAGGTTACCGTCATTTTCCTTATTGAGATTAATACCGTCACGTGCAAGATACTTTAATGATAAAGAAGCTCCAA